>Ga0257119_1000008_pt1 | contig 302043 bp, 286 predicted proteins | sample SI112_200mmetaG_FD_190179 | JGI IMG/M metagenome (GOLD analysis project Ga0257119, IMG submission 190179) | Marine microbial communities from Saanich Inlet, British Columbia, Canada - SI112_200m | ecosystem: Environmental > Aquatic > Marine > Inlet | place: Canada: British Columbia | collected... | reverse complement strand
CTGGTGAAGGTGATAATTCAAACGTAGCTGAATCGTTAAATGGTTTTACGCAGGTATTATTCAAACAACGACAATCCTCTTCTTCCTCGTCTGCTAATTCATCCTCTATTACACCAAGTAAATACTCTAAACATGCTGACTGTGCTGAACAATAATTATCATTTGGAGCATATGCTTCATAACCATCTAAACAAACATTCAAACAGGTCTCCTCAGTAGCACCAGTAACCGAAGTGACATCTGTTTCTAAACAACATTCACCACCATCAAAATGACAATCTGCTGTATTTGCCCCTAAATCATAAGCTCCCCAATTTACCACAGTTGGTACCTCCACTTTAGCCTCTTCTAAAACGTTAACACATACATGATCAGCCGCCAACGACGGAAATGTCCAACATTGATCATAATCCGCATCCATACAAAACTCGTCAGCGTCATCACCTTCATCACCACAAGAGACGCTAGTCATTTCTAGCTTTTTACATGTAGTATTTTGCCCATAACCATCACAATGATAATCAGAACCTAAATAATCGCAATCTGAATCCAAGTCACAACTTACTGAATCGTCAGCAATACAAATATTATCATCAATATGACAATAAGAATTAGAACCTAAACTAAGACAATCATCATCAACAAGACAAGCTAAAGTGTCTTCTACTGGAATTGTTTCAGCAGCACTCCAACCTGGCCAATCACCAGTATCACACTGACCATTACCAACCAATTCAGGACGTTGGCAAGTCGGTAGTGATGGAATGCATGGATTAACAACAGGGGCTTGAACAACGGGCTCGGTAGGAGTCTTACAAAAATCAAGAACTTCACAATCAGTGTCATTCTGACAGCTATTCATTGATTGATTTACTAAATGATAATCTGGGTCTTCATCGGGATTGTTCTGATTAATATCAAAGGCATTAGTAAATTGAACTGGATTATTTGCCGGAATAGCGAAACCTGAGTAATCATTATCATACCAACCTACTCCTCTATCTTTATTTATGTATTTATTTTCAATAATTTCATTGAATGATAAAATATTAGTTTCATCATTACTCTGTACAAATTTAGCACAAGCTGCTGAATCAACATCATCAGTTAGAGCTTCGCATAAACCGATTCGATCACAAACTTTGACATATTCACCCTTAGCAGAATCCCAATTCCAATGACCACTTCGACAAGCATACCAGGCACCACACTCACGATCGCGGTTGACCTTGATAATTTTATTAGCATCAGTTTTTAGAACTTCATTTGCTGTACAGACTACGCCCTTATTTTGTTTCCAAGTATTCCCGTCGTCTTCTTCATCTTCTGTAAGTGGACAATAAAGCTGTTTACCCTCTATAGATGGATTTGCATCTCCCAAGACAAGACCATTTGCATCTACTGGCCCATTTTCAAAGCTAACAAATTCTCTACAATATTCATAATCATTTTCCTGAGCTAAACACTCAGTCAACCATTTACAATATTTATAAACACCACAATTTTCAGCGGTATAATCACTATCAATAAAAATTGCATCATGATCAATCAGTGCAGAATCAGTACTAACCGCAGTAACTGGACTATATGGATTACTTGATGGATCACTTGGATTTTTACTATTAATATATGTTTCGAAGGAATTATAGGAAACACTCGGTTCACCGTCTGCGTCCATCTGGGAGGTATCATTAAACAAGATACAACCATCCTTGCGACTGACTGAATTACAGGTAGCATTATCCATCAAGTCATTATTGATGTAGTAATATGGACGACCAGCTAAGGCCTTGGTTTTGTCAGTTGGATCAACAAAAGCAGTACACTGGTCTTCTGTTCCAGGACATAAACCAACCCAACCTGTATAATCAGCATCCAAAGTTTTTGCCATCTGCAATACACCATCGTTGTAATATTCCTTTGAATCACACTCGACATAATTACCTTCTGCGTCCTGAGTATACCAACCATAAACACTTTCTGAATCTTTTGAAGCTTTGGTGTATTGACAGGTCTTGTCACCTGGATTTTTGAAATAATGAGTTGAGCCCTTGCCGTCAACAAATTCTTCACAGCTTGACTCCAGATTTGAACATAAAGGACTGACTGCTTCATTCTCAAACATTTCTGGATCAAGTTTGTAAAACACATTGTTCCAACCACCATCATAATCATCCTCTGCATATTCAGTGTTCACATATTTTTCCCCCTTATGATACTTTATCGGTGAATTTGCATCATTTGGATCTTCAAGAATATCTTTAGCAGCCGCAGTTAAATTTGGTAAACCTAGGGCAGTACAACCCTTTTCACTGGTGACACAAGCTGATTGATCGTTTAATACTAAATACATTAAGGAGTCTTGAAGAATAGTAATCATTGGTTCATAACATTGTTGGGTTACCAGATCCCAATCATAACCAGATGCTTCACAACTCTTTTTAAAACTATATTGAGTACCAATCACAAACGGTTCTACGGTAAGGGCACATTGAGTCGCTGTCGCATCAACCCCAAGTAAAGTTTTATTACTTAAAGTGTTTTTTAATTGTGAGTCCATCTTAAAATTTCCCCAATTCTGGACAACTAACTCACAAACTTCTTCATTAGAAAAATTCTTTCTATACTCTTTTTCATACGGATAAACATTGTTCTTGGTATCCAGCACCGCCTGACAACCGACACTACCTGATTCACACAAGCTGGAATAACTCTTTAAATAATGAGTATTTGCTTCTGGGTCTCTGTATTCCCTACAACCTAAATGCGCCTGAGCTAAATAGTTATCAGAATTTCCAGTATCTGAATTTAATTTATAATCACAAGTCGTTGGAGTTGCCCAAGTACTTTCAATTAAATATTTAACATCGTTTACTTGGGATAATTTAAAGTTATCAATATTAAACATATCCGTTAAAAAAGTATCTGCATTAATCTCAATTCCAATAGATCTACCGGCAGTGGCCACATTAGACGAAACAACCATATGATAAAAAGTAAAGTTCTCAGTTAAGTTTCCTTCCATCAATTGCTCGACTGGATCAGCAGTTAAAGCATCTCCCTCTTTTACATTGACTGTAAATTTACCGTCTGGGCTATTACCTTTAATCCAAAATGATAATTCATAATCACCACCACCTAAACCAACTAAATCAGAATTGGTATAAAGAGCAGGATCTCCACTTGTTTCAATTCCATTTCCTTGTGTTACTTGAAGAAATGAACCAAATTCAGGAGTAATTAATGGCACGGAATAAGAAGTTTTCAGACTACCCAGCTCTTCATCAATAGTATCGCTAGAAAAACTATAATTTTCTACTTCTACCTCAATGCCCGCTAAATTGCCTTTGTATTCTTTACAACCAGCATTTTGGACACTACAAGACTTGCCTTCACCAGAAATAGTCATAAATATACATTCACCGTTTGCCCATCTACCTTGGCGGTTGGTACACTCAGTAGAATCGTCAAAAGCAATGGTTCTTCGATATGGATGGCAGTCCTCACTACAAGAGATAGTCTTGGACAAGATTCGGAAATAAGCTGTGCCCGATTCATCAAAGAACTGTCGACAATCAGGGTTAATTTTTTCTTCAAAAATATCTTGATTGCATTCGTCTAGATAACTTTCTAGAACTAACTTTGGAGCTCCAGTTGGATCATCACCATCATCTTTTTGTAAAGTATACGCTTGAAGTTGATAACCTGTAACTTCATCCCCTTCCCAAGTATAATAATTACCACATAAATGTTGGTCATCAGGTAATTTCTTGCACAATCGCATTTCTGTGAAATATTCTTTGGCTTCTCCGCCTTCATCTAATAAATCTAAATTAGTAAATTCCTCACAACCAACCTGAGCAGATTGACATTCCTTGGCTGTATCAGCTATGAAATACAAAGGAAACACATAGTCAGCAAAGAATGTTTCTGACTGACTATAACTTTGGTACCCATTACATTCTTGTGGACAATAATCACTATATGCTGATGTACCATAAACTACGTTACCACCAACCGATGGAGTATAGGCATTACAACCAACCTCTTCAGCCGAACATAAACCAGCAAATTTGTCACACCCCTTGATTGTATCTGTTCCAGGAAAATCGTCTCCTTTATAAATTGAAGCAGTGGTTAATGGATGACCATAATTATCATCATTATAATTGACAGCACAAATGTTATTCACACCTGTACAGTCCGAATCTACTTCACACTTATTCAGAGAAAAGCTTCCAGCACCATCTGAACATTGTTTTTTTCCTACATTGTAACAACTCAAATACTCCGGCGCTTTCTTGGAATATTTAACATTTTTACTGGCATAATCATTGTAAACATGCCGAGAATTTTCACTTGGAACATCCAGCTCTTCCAGTATTACTGCATCATAATAAGCAGATACGTCCGTATTAAGAGTGACTTTTATATTTTCGTATGAACTATATAGTTGTTGGCCAAGATTTGAGCTTGGCTTGATAGAAACCAACACATACACTTCGGTCCATAAACCAGAATAATTATCCAATTCATTTTTTTGCTCTTTCAAAACCTCGACAGTATAGAGAGTAGGTTTATCAGTTTCTATAGAAACACTGATTATTCCACTAGAATCTCGATAAGTCTGCGCAGAAACTGCAAAATAACGTTCTCTCTGACTTCGCACTACTGGCACCCACTCTGAAATAAGGTCAGCTGGTCCCTGAGTATCCAGAGAATAGGTTGCATCATATTTATCATCACCGTTTAATATATGTGTTCCAGCCCAACCTGGGATTTCCATTGGTGCATTTGGTATAACATCTCCTTCAAAAATTTCAAAACTGCCATTAGGTAATAAATTAGTTCCTAAACCTGGGGATGTACTAATAAGTCGAGTACAACCTTCTGCTCCAGGAGGACATTCATTATCATAAATTTTCCTATTTAAATGTACCCTATTTTCAAATAAAGCATCCCAATTATACTCATCCGTTGCGTCACGCATAGTGCTGTACCACAAGCAACCTACATTACTTTCATCACAATTTTTCTGTTCAACTGTATTCATCAAAAAGCTAACTTCCTTTCCTCTAGAATTGGTCATGACCTGACAAGAGTCGTATGCACCAGAACAGCCCTGACCACCAAACTTGAAAGTGCCTTTTTCCGCTGCACAATATCCCCAACCACGACAACTACCATCTTCATTGTGTTCAATACAACTCGGCATATCCACACAAGCTTCAGATCTTTCACTAGCACCACTGGCCAAAAGCATTGGGCCACTAACCGCAGCCTTACACTGAGTTTGTGGATATTTAAGAATCCAATTTGGATCTACTAAGTGACAAAACTTATCAACTTCTGGATCACCTGTATTACAATTATAAAAGTTATCCATTACGTATTGTAGAGTAATAAGTTGCCCTTCCTGAACCTTGGAAGCTGCAATTTCCCAACCGATCGGGATAATACGTGCCTTACGAAGTTTAACTAAGTTTGAATAACAAAATCCTCGTTCAAAACAGTCTGCATCACTATTCCTTCGGTCATTTGGACCAATAAACGGTCGATTACCAACAATATATCCTTGTTCGATTGCTTCACTCACTGATATTGGATCTCCCTGCGTGGCATTACGCACAGCCTCTGCAAAACCCGAATCCATCACACAATTATTAACACCACGAAGTGATCCCCCATCGCCAGTTGGACAGTTAGCATAATCCGTCATCAGATCAATCTGTTTCGTGGCCATCGCAAAATTAATTTTTTGAGAAGCGAATTCTTTTTGTAATTGTTTTTTGACTTCAAATACCTGTTGTTCAGGATTAAAGGAAGTCGCCTTGTCAACTAAACCTTTTTGAAAATATTTTTGGATTACACCTGATTCCCAAAGTGAAGAAACAAAGGTGTTCAAAAATGCTAGCGCCACCTGACCAGGAATTTCAGTGATTACATCTTTTGAAGTAGACATCTCACTTTTTGTTGTTTGCTTTGCTTTTTCTAATTCTGCTTGACTATGACTTCTAGTTAATGAAGATGGTGTTTTAATATTTTTCCCTGTTACTCCTGTTACACCCTTGGATCCCTGATCTTCTAGACGTTGTTTTTCCTTGGCATCAACTTCTTTTTGTTGGGCTTCGATTAATCCACCCTCCATAGTCATGTAGCCACCAATTTCAGACTTACTTGGAGAAAAGCTGACGTCAAAACTTTCTTGTAAAAAAGCAACACTAGTACCGTATGGATCTTTTACTTTACTCAAAGCATCTTCATACTTACTTTTAATCTGATCACCAAAAGCTTGCCAATTATCTGTTAACGCGCTAAGCGTACAATCCGGTTTTTTGAGCTGATCATATCCTGGCGTTTCTAAATAATTCAACTGTAAACCAAGTTTCATTTTCAATTCAAGTTCAGGCAGTTTTGGCTGACAAATATCTATTCCGAACATTTCATTTACATTATCTAAAAACTGACCAACCATTTGATCTTTGAGGTCCTTTTTGAAATCACCCCAGACATCTTCGTAGAACATCGACCCCTCTCCCCAACTTCCCGTGGTTATGTAGCTAACACTGGCTTCCGCAGCTTTCTTGGCCAACTTGACCAAAGTATTTTTCAGAGTAACTGAAACTGTCAAAATTAGCCCCTTAAATAGCTTTTCCTTGGCAAATTTTTTAATTTTGTCAGCTGCATTTTTGACAAAGGTCTTTATTTGTAAACCTATACGCTGAGGTAGCGCAGCAGGATCAGTATATTGAGCATTGGCTGTCAGTGGAAAAAGTAAACCCGGTAAGGCTATTTGCAGGACAAAGAAGAAAGTAAGAAGCCCAAGAATAAACTTACTCTTACTTGAATTGCTTTTGTTTGAGAAAAACATAAATATTTTTTTATCAATTTTATTTATTTTTTTGTTAATTATTCCACTGACAAACTGGCTTCATTAATAGCCTCGTAATAGATTTCCATTAGAGTTTCATCATCAATTCCAGCAAAATCTGCTTCCGAAAAACCCTGCTCCATCAGCAATGCTCTAACCTGTGCAGGTGTTTTTTTACTTAGTTGCTCTACCGCCTGATCAAGGTTCCCAGATGAATCTTCTACCTGGGTTGTTTGGGATACTGGTTCAGTAACTGGCTCAGTTGCACTTTGCTGACCACTCAAAAATCCGGCCAGCTGTGATTTCATAGCTGGATTTTCTTCTAGCATCTGATCATACATAACCAACAAGGACTGATCATCAATAGAAGCTAAATCAGCCTGAGTAATATTTCCGGTCGCCACAAGTAAACTTCGTAACTGATCTGCACTAATTTGCAAAATATCTTCTTGGTCTACCGCTATTGGTTGATACTGACTTGATCCCCCAGTAGCATCTTCTACCAGTTCTGTTGCAGTTCCTTCTTCGGGACTAAAACTAGAAAAACAATTCTGGCCTTGTGGACACATTGGATCTTCGAAATTTTGAATTTCATAAGCATCATCAAACCCGTCACTATCAGAATCAGCTAAATATGGGCTTGTTTCGTATACATACAGTTCATCAAAATCAGTAATCCCGTCTTCATCGGTATCCTGGTCCTTAAGCTTTTCTGGATCAATCTGAGATAAATCTGTTTCATCTACTACGGGTGCAACATATGGTGAATTTCCAGGCTGACCAATACCTGGCATCGGAATCAATAAAATATTTTTTACTTGGTAAACTCCAATAATTACAACAATAAAACTAACAATCGACACCACTGCCATTGCAATATTTTGTCTTTGTTTTAATTTTTTGTGACTAAAAAATGTCTTTGGTTCTTCCTGATTTCGATTTAATATCTGTTTCAATCTTTCTTCTGATGTCAGATTTTCTTTTTCCTCAAAATTAACCTCTCCACTTTTATTTGGCATACTCCAAAAATACAAACAAGCAACTTTAAAAATATAAGTTTTGCTTGTTCAAATTAAGTAATTTATACTTTATAATTATATCACATTTCACACCATTTACCCAAATAAAAATATCCACGACTAGTGGATAAATATTTTTGTAAAATTAAAACAGAAAGCCTCGCCTAAACATCATTGCAAAACACCCATAAACTCCCACCCATAAACTCCCGCCCCCAAACGTCATTCCGGACTTGCCCGCCTTGCCCGAAGCTCGCCTCGCTTCGCGGTCGAAGCGGGGCAGTCGAGGCAGGATCCGGAATCTAAGCCCTCCTCCTCGAACCACTCCCTACTCAAATCCTCCCAACCACAATTGTGAACCACACACTAAACGTCATTATAAAACTCCCCTAAACGTCATTCCGGACTTGATCCGGAATCTAAGCCCTCCTCCTCGAACCACTCCCTACTCAAATCCTCCCAATTTGAATTCTTCTTAGTAATCAAAGTTTCTTTCCACTCTCTTTTCCAATTTTTGAATCGCTTTTCGCAAGTGATCGCTTCTTCCATAGTTGGAAAGTCTTCGTAAAACACAAGTTTAGAGCACTTATACTTTGACGTAAACGAATTAGGATAAGATTTACCTTTATGTTGCCAAACTCTACTTTTAAGACTTGCTGTTACACCAATATACAAAACAGTATGCTTTTTATTTGTCATTATATAAACAGTTGGAGTTTTATCGTGATAGGTCATATAACTTGAGAAGTATTGAGATTCCGGATCAAGCCCGGAATGACCGCTGGGACGTGGTAAGATTCCGGATCAAGTCCAGAATGACCGCCGAGATATAGTAGAATTCCAGACTAAGAAAAGAATGACCACTGAGCCATGGTGAGATTCCGAATCAAGTCCGGAATGACCGCCGAGATATAGTAGGAGTCCAGACTAAGAAAAAAATGACCGCTGGGACTGGAGAATTATCCTATATGCTTCACCAAATCAACCCATTGTTGCAGAGACAACTGTTGAGCTCTGACATTATCCTTAATCCCCAGTTTTTCAAATGCCTTATCAACCTTTTCTAGACCAAACTTCGCTAAATTTCGTCTTAACTGTTTACGCTTTGCAGAAAAACCCGTCCTTGCAACAAGAAAAAACTTTGCTGGGTCAACCTTGAACTGAGGCTTAATATTCGCTAAATGAATCACTGAACTCTCAATCGTGGGCTCAGGAAAAAAACTTCGGGGACTGACTCTAAACAAAATTTTTGGCTCAGAATAAAAGTTCACAGCCAAACTTAATAAATTAATATCGCCCTCTTTAACTAACATACGTTCAGCCACCTCCCTCTGAACCATCAATACCATATCCCGTGGCTGATGCTTGAACTCGAAAAAGCGACGAATAAATCGACTAGTAATACTGTATGGCAAATTAGCAATCACTCTAAACTTCTTTGAGCCCAACTCTTTTAATAGCTCCGGCTCCCCTATCTTCAAAATATCGTGACATATAACTTTTGTATTTTTGAACTTTTGCTCTGATAAATACCGGTAAATTCTATTATCTTTTTCTACTGCCAAAACATTTCCGGCAACTTCGTCCAGTCGAAAAGTCAGAGAACCAAAACCTGGCCCAACCTCTACAACGTTATCCTTTTTCTGAACATCTGCCGATTTAATTATTTTATCCAAAATATTATTATCAATCAAAAAATTCTGCCCCTTAAACTTCGAGGGCTGAACCTGCTCTTCTCTTAAAATCTGTTTTAGTTCTGTTAAATTCATAGTTAAGTGAGTAGTGAGTGGTGAGTTTTAACGATGTAACAATGTGACTCTTATCACACCTAAGCCGTATTTTATGCTTCTAAGTAAATTAATATTAGATGAATCTTTTTCATACTTGGTTGGACAAGCAATCTCACCAATTGAAAATTTACTTCGAATAGCTGATACCAACATCTGATTATCGAAAATAAAATCATCTGAAAATTTATTATAGTCAATTCGCTCTAAAACCTGGCGCTGATAAGCTCGATAACCTGTATGATATTCTGATAAATTTTGTTTTAGAATTTTATTTTGTAGCCAAGTTAAAAAACGATTTGAAACGTACTTGTACTTTGGCATACCCTGCTTTACAGGAGACTCCGTCAAAAATCTTGAACCTAGAACTAAATCAAACGATTTAACCTTTTCTACCATTGCGGGAATCAACTTGGGATCGTACTGGAAATCTGGATGCAACATAACCACAATATCGGCTCCACGTTTCAATGCTTCATTATAGCAGGTTTTCTGATTTGCGCCATAGCCAAGGTTACTGGAATGCTGAATTACTGTTAATCCTAATTCTGAGGCTAATTTTACAGTACTATCCTGACTTTTATCATCAACCAAAAGTATTTCATCCACTTCAGCTAAGGGAATTTCGTTATAGGTTTTGATTAAAGTTTGCTCCGCGTTGTACGCTGGCAAGACGACTATGACTTTCATGGTTAAATAAGTTAACAAATATTAGACTAATATTACACAGATATTGCTCCAATATTATAACAACAATTATTCAAATTACCCGTCTCGCCCGTTCGCAAGGCTTACGTGCGGACGAGGCGGACTATTTACTAATTACTTCAAATCCCTTTTTACAATAATTTTTCAACTGAGTGAAAGATTTTATTTGTTTCAAGGTTTGCCAAATATAACTTGGTCGTAAATACATTTGCTTTATGGCTTTTTGTCGAAACCGTTTAAGCTGGTCAATTGTTAAATTTGGATTTGGTAAATAAAAATTAAACACGTCCGCATTATATAATTCCTGATCACTGATCAACCCCTCTCGAATAACCATATCATACAACTTAGTTCCTGGGAAAGGATAAGCTAAATGAAATTCCGCAAAATCAGGTTTTAAATTTTGGTTCAACTTCAGAGTTTGCTCTAAACTGATTAAATTCTCACCTGGTAAATTCAGTATATAAAATAAATAAGTTTTCAGCCCAGCTTCTTTACAATCCTGTATTGCCTTTTCAATTTGCTCAGAATCAATATTCTTGGCAACCTGATCTAATATTTGTTGCTGACCACTTTCAATACCAAAACCAATCATCCAACAACCAGCTTGTCGCATAATCTGGGCCAACTCGAGATCAATGGTGTCCACTCTACTATTACAAACCCACTGAATTGGTAATTTTAATTTAATAATTTTTTCACAAAGATCAATTACCCATTCCCGATCCCAAGTAAAGGTATCTGCCCGGAAATAAAAGTTGCTTATTTTAAACTGCGCCAGGCACTGCTCAATCTCCTGAATTACGCTACCAGACGTTCGGTTCGCTACGTGGCTGCCGGAAAGAAAGCTCACTAAACAAAAGGAACAACGGTTCCGGCAGCCACGGCTCGTCAGAATCGAAGTTTGCAGCTCGCCAGTGTCAGGCCGAGTATACAAGGCATTATCTATCAACTGGCGGGCAGGCATTCCCAGCTCATCCAAATCTAAATTTAATTCAGCCGAAGGATTAACAACAACCTGACCTTCATTTCGAAAAACAACTCCCTGGATTTGTTGTAAAGATAGATTTTGAGCCAACTGCCCTGCCACCTTTTCATATTCATTAATAATTGCCACATCCACAAATGGAAATTGAGTTAAAACCTCTTCTGCCTTTGCTGTAATATGCGCACCTTTTACAATAATTTTCAAATCTGGTTTCAACTGTCGAGCTTGCATACAAATTGCCATATCACTCAATAAAGTTGGCGTAGTCACACTAACAATTAAATAATCTGGCTGGAATTCTTTTAAATCTTTTTTAAATCTGGCCAGCCCATCAACATACGCCTGATAGTCCCCTATTTTTGTTTGCCAATCATACCTCAAAAAGGCGGTGGCCATATAGGCCAAGTCCAAAGGCATACGTAAACTGGAAGTCAATCCACGAACAGGGACCTGACAACGATCATCTCGGATGTAAACACCCGTTGGTGGATTGATTAGTAAAACTTTTGACATTAAAAATTTAAGATTAATAAAAAGGTAACGACGAACAAGGAGAGGAGGAACCAGGCCGGCCGCCAGGCCTCTCAATGGGGAGGGTGGGTGGGATGACTGGTTTTAGTGAGTGGAAACTAATGCGTCAATTTTTAGAAACATGTAATTTGAACTTGTCCCACTATAATGAGATAGGGTGAAAGTTGTCATTTACTGTTTACCACAATAAACAAATGTTCCAACGGATAACCAATAAACGGCTTTTTCACAGCTTCAACTTTATAATTACAGTTAAGTTTAGTTAAGAGTTCATTCCACTGTTTTTTATTTTTAAAATTAAGAGGTACTGGCATTTGCGGACGATGGAACCAGTTAATCCCCTTGTCAATCAAACGCGCCCAAAAATTTCCCTGCATTTCAAAAATCAAAACTGTTTCTGCCACTCGTAAAGATTCTGCAATTAATTTTTCAATACATTCAGTATGATGCAGAACATCATTAAACATAGCGACTTTAAACTGTTTGTCCGGAAATGGCAATTTTTCAAGATCAGTCATTTTTTTGAATTCAATTTTCTTTTTTAAATACTGATCAATATCCGTACCAACTAATTTTATTTCAAACTTATTAAGAAAATAGTCAGACACTTCCCCATTCCCACAACCAATATCTAAAACATCCACACCTGAAGCTAGGTATGGTTTATACAATTTGGCTATCATTTTTGCTCTATATTTAGTCAATAACATTTTTCTCGAACAGAATTAATTCTACTTTCTGAACCGCTTCACTATTATCAGGAAAGTAATAGTATTTTACAGGATTTAAATTTTCTTTCAAATAATTCACTAAGTAACCAGACGGATCTTGGACCCCCGAGCTCTGTGGTAAATAATTAAAAAACCAAACCCGTTGATTATTTTCAATTAAACCTTGAACTAATCCCACATTTTCTTCAGTCATCACATTGTAATCCCAGTAACGCCAACGTTGATCAGCCGTGGCCAAATTATTTTCATACGGCATAAACAGTTCAACTTCTGAATCGCCATGATAATAATGTGGTAATGATAAATCATTAAAGTGATCCGTTAGAATCAAATCACCAGGTTGTTCATTTTGTTCAATAAACTCATAAGCACTGGGTGCATAAAATAAAAACTGGTCCTGAATTGAAGTTGCCCGATTAGCATTAACAGTTATTGAAAAGAGAATCATGATTAATATGAACGCTCCTATTTTGAGCAACAAGTTTTTAATTTGAAACAATGCACTGGCGATAAATATTACTACCGGAATAGTAAAAATTATAAAATACTTGGGCACATAAACCCATTTTAGAATTGCTAAACCAACATAACCTCCCAAAATTAGAAAAAACAGAAAACGCATTTTCCTCTCTGACCAGAAATAAGCAGTTATTGACACCAAAAGCAGAAATACGAAACCGCCCAGCAATAAAGAATAATCGGCCAAATATATTTTACCAAAAACTAAACTTTTTAAATACAATAAAAACTCCTGATAACCGCCATGAGAAAAAGTACGCTGAAAAAATGGAGTTAACCTAGAATCTCCGGCCCATAAATCCTGCCAACGACTAAAATATAAAAATTGCGGAACATAAAGTAGGAATATTGGGCTATGTACACTAAGAATCTTCTGCCATTTATGATGGTTAAAAAACAACAACAAAACAAACCAAATTGCCAAGTAAACAATGGCCGTATAATGAGAATATAAACTTAATAAAGTAAAAACAATGTACAAAATCCAATCGCGATTTCGATTATGCTGCCAGCCCTTCCAGCCAAACAACATGGACAAACTAACCAGAAATACCAGCAAAGAATAAGTCCTTAATTCTGTGGCGTAACTAATGTTTAAAGCTGACAAACTAAAAAATAGGCTCGCTAAAAGACCTATCTTTTTATTAAAAATTTCCTTAGCCAGATAAAAGACGCTAACTATACTGGCTAGACTAAAAATGAATGGCAATAAAACTAAGGTTGTGAGGCTACTCCCAAATATATTTTGCCATAACCAAAGTAGCAAATAAAACAATGGCGGACTGGAGTCAAATTTTAAAATATTAAATAAACTTTCAAAGTCCAAACTAGCATAATGAATTGACAATGCTTCATCAAACCAAATTACCTTTGAACTGTCAATTTGCCCAGGTATAACTGTTCTAAACTCTGGCAATCGCACTAGCAACCCAATCAAAACAATTACCACCAGGATGGCTATATACCTCCAGTTTTTTGTGATTGACTTGCACATACCCTTAAATAACGTTAATGAGCAAAGCGGCAATAGCGGCCATTAAAAAAGCTGCTACAAAAGAACCTCCGGTTATGAAAAATACTCCTGCTACTAGACCAATCATTACGACCTTACCAAAATTTAAGGAAATTTCTCTAACCACTGTATATTCATCTACATAATGTCCACTATCGGCGGCCTTTTCGTACATCAGAGCATCAAACGGTGTACGCATAACAATACTGGCAAAACTGTGATAAGTACTAGCAATAAAAATTTGAAAACCTGTGCCCACAAACATTTTAAATAACCAACCAAAAGAATTTAGAATTGTCCCCCAACGCAAAACTCTGTGTTTATCATAACGGTCTGAAAATTCGCCCATGATTAACCTCAAAAGCAAACTAAATAAAACAATTAAAGACGAAACTAAACCGACTGTCTCATAATTTTTATCCAACAATAACCAAATGAAAATAGGCCAAATTACAATACCAACCATAGACTGCATACCATCCGCACCATAGGACAATAATAAACGTCTATTCTTTTTACTAAAAACTTCTTTGTAGGACTGAAAATAACCAAATGAAAAATTTTCCCGAATATCTGGTAATAAAAATAATGGGATAACTGACATGATATATATAATTATCACAAACAGAAACAAGGCATCAAACCCGTATGCATTAATAACATACCCCGCGATAAATGGTGTAAAAATACTAACCAAAGAAGCAATGGACACTAAAAACGAAATCTGCTTACCACGAGTTCGTCGATCTGTGAATTTGGCAAAATCAGTATGATACGGCACCCAGTAAAGCAACCTATCTAAAGTTGCTGCGAAAATTACAAAAATTAATATGTACAAAAGTGAATGTAAGTCATACAACCGGAGGAAATAAAACTGGGCAGTCCCAAATATTACTGAAATAATTAAGGCCTTTTTCATACCAATCTTAGACATTATCATAGCGCCAATCGGAATAATCAAAACCCAAATACTCCAGCTGATAAGATAATACAAAAGCAGTTTATATAAAGAAAAATCAAACGCTATATAGAAAAAAATTGGAAGAAACAAACCTAACAATCCCCCGGCGAACTGCTGTATAATTCTATTGGAATACAAAGCTGTCAAAGAACCTGACAACTTCGTGTGCTTGAAGCTGTCAATCAATCCTTCAACTGATTGATTGTGAGGGAAAATTTTATCGTGTCTATGCATAAAATTAGTAAATAGTAAAAAGTAACTGGTAAACAAAAATTGTTATAGAGTATACGGTCACATTATACGCTTTGTGACTTGAACCATTTAACAGTCTTTTCAATACCTTCAGCTAATTCAACCTCCGGTTTCCAACCCAAAGCTTGGACTATCTTTGATGAACTGAGACAACTAACGTTTTGACCATGAAAAACATCTTGATGCTTGGCCTCAATTGAAGAAGCTAAGCTCTTTCGAATATGACCAAAAACTTCATTTACAGTTGATTGCCTGCCTGTGCCAATATTATAAGTATCACTCTCTGGGCTAGTGAAAGATAGCATGTTTGCATTAATCACGTCACTAACAAAAACATAATCTCGGGTTTGATGACCATCACCATGAATAATTGGCTGTAGTCGAGCTAGTAATTTCTGAGCAAAAATTGAAATTACTCCAGCTTCGCCCTTGGGGTTTTGCCTTGGTCCATACACATTTGCATACCGCATAATACCGTGCTCAAGTCCATACTGTCGACTGTAAAATCGGATATATTTTTCCACTGCCAGCTTAGCAATTCCATACGGTGATTCTGGTTCACAAGGATAGTTTTCTGGTGTTGGCACCATCTCAGCTTCGCCATACAAAGCTCCACCAGTTGAAGAAAACATTACTTTTTTGACACCAAACTCAACACATAAATCCAATAACCCTAAACTACCAATAATATTTACGTCTGCATCAAAAACTGGATCCTCCACTGAACGATTAACATTCATTTGCGCGGCAAAATGAAAAACAAACTGCGGTTTTTCTTGTTCAAAAACAGCTCTCAATTTATTTTCTTCCCGAATATCCAGTTGATGAAATTTTGCCTCAGCATTAACATTGCTTTTACTCCCGCTGGATAAATCATCAACCACCACTACCTTATAACCCGCCATTACTAAAGCATCGACCTGGTGTGAGCCGATAAAACCAGCGCCACCAGTGACTAGAACTTTTGGTTTAAACATATGATTTTATTTTATGTATAAAAAATTAAGGGCAAGGGAGGGATTAAGGTTCAAGAAAGAAAGATTCAAGCGAACTGTAGAATTATTCATTTTTGGCTTTCTCTACTATTCCAACAATAGTACTTAGAATTTTAGTTAATTCCAATGCTTCTTGAGAAAGTCTTTTTCTTTCTTTTTCAATAGATTGATCATCTTCACAATCTAAAAGTTCTAACCAATGTTTACTCTCCTTTGCTTCTTTTCGACTAATTTTTAACCTATGTAATTCATCTTTTTACTAATTGCATCCCAAGCCTCGATATAATTTGCTCCTACTGACCCGGAAGATCTAATTAATTGTTTGCTATCTTCAAAATTTGCTGAAATTTTTGGCAACCGCTTTACCAAAGCACGACAATCTTTTGCAAACTTGAACATTCTCTTATATAACGCTTCTTTCTTAGAATAATTGTAATCATTATGATTCTCATTCATATTTATAATCTTAATCTCCCTATTCCTGAACCTTGCCCACTAAACCTTCCCTTGCCCCTGGCCCTTGAATCCTAAATCCTAATCTTTTAATTGAAGATATTTCATGATATTTTCTTGTTCTTTCTCGTCAGCTAAGCGTGGTTGAGCGAAATCTTCAATTACAACTGGAAAGTATTCCACTTCTTGCACGCCATCCATATTTATTCTTAATTTAACCGCTAAACCCTGTCGTGTTTCCTCCGACCACATCTGATCAAATACAAAATTTCCTAAACTGTAGAATATATATTTATCTTTATAAATTTCAAGCTCTTGAACAACATGTGGATGATGACCGATTACTAAATCTGCGCCTTGGTCAATTGCCAAATGAGCGAATTTTTGCTGATGAACATTACTTTCATGTTCATATTCTACTCCATCGTGCATAGATACAACCAGGAAATCAACCTTTTCTTTCGCATTTTGAACATCTTTAACTAAACGACTTTCCTGCATCAAGGCAATTCCAGGTCCGTTATCTGCCTCGTAATAATCTGGGCCATAAGCATACCCGAGAAAACCAACTTTATATTTATTTACTTCTTTGATGACTAATTGATTATCCAGCTCAGTTAAATTTTCTGCCGCCCCAAAATAATCAATAGAATATTTCTTTAAATGATCAAAGGTTGACTGTAATCCTGCTTCATCCTTATTTAAACTATGATTGTTCGCTAAAGTCATTACATCAAAACCGGCCCAATCTAGACTTTCAGCTGTTTCAGGGTCAGCTCGAAAAACAAAAGATCCCGTCAGAACCGGCGAGCCAGCAATTATTGGACTTTCCAAATTACCAAAAGTTATATCAGCAGAACTAAGTAATGATTGCACTTTCAAAAACGGATAATGGTAATCATCGTATTTAACCATTTTCTGGCCGACCATCCGAGACAGCATTACGTCACCAACTGCCAGCAAAGAAAAACCTTGCTCCATCAACTCCTGCGCCTTGGTTTGTAAATTCACTTTTGCAACTTTCTCTTGTTCCGCTTGCCATTCATCCAAACTGATTAAACCCTGGGGATCAAAACTTACCACTGTCTCTACTTCGTCAGTTTGCGATTCCCAATAAATAAAACCACCAGCGCCAATTACGCCAAGAGCTATTACAATTATGATTAGTTTTTTCATACTTTTTTGACCTGCGCCAGCCTCGACTAGACTTGAAATCCATCACTATGTAGTTTTGGTCGGGTCTGGGCAGGCCTCCTGTCGCAAATAAGTTTCTATAAACTCTAATATATTACCATTTAAAACTGCTTCTGTGTCAGTAACTTCAAAATTCGTACGATGATCCTTTACCATTTTGTAAGGATGTAAAACATAAGACCGAACTTGATTTCCCCAAGCCGCTTCCGTATATTCACCTCTAAGTCTTTGCTTTTCTTCTTCTTTTTCTGCTTCATAATATTGTTGCAATTTTGAAGTTAAAATTTTCATTGCCGTTTCCTTATTTTGTTGCTGGGAACGTTCGTTTTGACAAGTTGCTACTAATTTTGTCGGTAAATGCGTGATTCGCACAGCTGAATCTGTAGTATTAACACCCTGCCCACCATGACCACTAGCTCGGTAGGTATCAATTTTCAAATCTTCTGACTTCACTTCAATTTCCACTTGATCAGACACATGTGGCAACGCTTCCACCAAAGCAAAAGAGGTATGACGCATTTTTTCAGCATCAAAAGGTGAAATTCTAACTAAACGATGTACCCCCTTTTCTGCCTTGAGATAACCATAACTATTCCTACCTTTAACTTCAAACAAGACACTTTTGACTCCGGCTTCACTCCCCGGTGACAAACTAATAATTTGAGTTTTCCAGTTTTGAATTTCGCAAAAACGTAAATACATTCTCAAGAGCATTTCTGCCCAATCCTGAGCATCGGTTCCACCGGCACCGGCGTGAATTGCCATAATTGAGCTAGAGTGATCATATTTATTTTTAAAAAGAAGAGCAAACTCTAGTTGCTCAAACTTTTTTTTGAATATTCCTAATTGTTTGGTTGCCTCCTCTCTTAAATCAACGGTCTGATCATCTTTGTCTAACTGAGTGATTTCCAATAAATCATAAATATCTTTTTTTATTTTTTCCCAATCGGTCACCTCCTCTTCCAGGTCACTGGCTCTTTGACTGATTTGCTTTGCATTGTCCTGATCATTCCAAAATCCAGGTTCACTCATTTTGTGCTGTAACTCAATCACTTGTTGCTTTTTGCTATCAATTCCAACCACCTGCCAGGCTTTCATCAGCCGGTCTTTTAATTCAATTAGTTGTTTAATGATATCCTGCATTTGCAATAACCAATACACAATTTCCAATACCTAATAATTATTATGAATTGTACATTTTTATAATTACTCTTCACGTTTAACCAAAATAACTGTAATCACCTTTTCTTCACCGTCATGAACAATTTTTAGTTCAACCTGTTCATCTGGTTTATATTTCGCAATTTCATTTAATAAAGTATGTTCACCATCCAGTTTAACACCATTTACTTCAAGAATAATATCATTTTCAACTAAACCTGCTTTGTCTGCTGGTGAATCTGGGACTACTGCTAACTGAGTCTCGCTATCACCACGTACAACTAAAGCACCATTTTCATAATCTAGATTATTCAGACCAGCAATTTCTGCGTTTAATTGGACATAACGAACCCCAAGCCATGGACGAATGATTTCTCCAAACTCCTTAACACTTTCTATAACATTTTTGGCTTGATTAACTGGGATAGCAAAGCCAATAGAACGGCCCTGCCAGTTAACTGCTGTATTTATACCAATAACCTGCCCATCCAAATTAAGTAACGGGCCACCTGAATTACCAGGATTTATTGCCGCGTCCGTTTGAATAGCACCATCCAAAACTTCTGATTTGCCATAATTATCACCTGCTACAATTTGACGATCAATACCACTAATAACTCCACGGGTTACAGTATTTTGATATTCTGAGAGAGCATTACCAATCGCGATTACCGTTTGTCCAATTTCTAAATCGTCAGAATCCCCTAAATCAACCACTGGTAAATCCGTAGCTTCGATTTTCAAAATCGCAATATCATTTACCGGATCCCGTCCCAAAACTGTAGCTTCATGCTTAGTTCCATCATTAAAAATCACAGAATACTCTGCTTCGAGATCACTAACTACATGCTTATTAGTCAAAATTAGTCCTTCGGAATCAATAACAAATCCAGTTCCTCCACCAACTTCTCTTTTTTGAGTTTCTTCCTCTTGCGGTAATGTCCCACTAAAATTCCAATAATCAAAAACATTAGGACCGGTTAAATTATAATAATTACTCAACTCTTTAGTAATTACAATACTAACAACAGATGGTGAAACGTCCTTCACCACATCAATTGTAGATGACTCTTCCGTAACTTTATAAACCTTGGTATTTGCGTTTTTCACAATGGGGTTATTGCCTAAAAATTCCTGCCCCCAATGATAACTTTCTAAATAAGGTTTAAGAAAAAAAGAACCAAAGGCGCCAGCTATAGCGCCAACAACTAAGGCAACTATAATTGTTAAAGCGAATTGCCCTTGATTTTTTCTCTGCATATTTTTTATTCACGAAATCACAAAACCACGAAATCACGAAAACATCACACTGCTTTCTTCTTTCTTATGTTTTTTTATGCTTTCTGTGTTTTTGTGTTTTCCGTGTTTGTTATTCACAAAAAAATAAGTAATATACTATAAACAAAAACCATTGCCTACACAATATTACTTATTTCATTTTAAGAACTCTTCAATTTCTGCTTTATTAAGGCCTGATGTTCCTTGAATTTGATTAATCATTTCAAATATATTATTAGTATCAGGAGCACTTGTCTTATTTAAATTACCCATCACTCCCTGATAAGTATTTAATGCTTCTTTAAAAAATGGTAAAGCAAACATAACTGCTATAACTAAAGGAACGACAATAACAACAATTTTTATTACACTAAAAATTTGTTGAAAAATAATATACTTCCGGATTTTTTTAACCATTGTATGAATCTCTTTGGTATATTCTAGATTTTTGTTTATTTGTCTTTGTAAATCCTCCATATGTGGGATCACGAAACCACGAAATCACGAAACCATCAAATCAATTAACGTTTATTTGTGTTTTCTTGTGCTTTCTGTGTTTTCTTGTGTTTTCCGTGTTTTTTATCTAACTCTACAAACTCTAAACCATTCTTTTAAGGGTTGAACTATTTCATTAAGTTGCTTTTTGGTATATGGTCGTTCAATTACAAAATCATCACTCACTAGCTTATCACTTACTTGAAATTGTTGTAGGTAATATCTATCCGCTCCTTTAATTTGCCTCGCCATGGACTCTATATCCTCAGGTGAATGCAAGGCTGGCAAAATAGTTGATCTAAACTCATAATCAACTTTTCCCTTCTTTAATATTATAACACTTTTTTTAATTGCTGATAAGTCCAGTTTACGACAAGTCACCTTGGCGTATTTTCGCCAAGGAGCTTTAATGTCCATTGCCACATAATCAACTAACTTCTTATCAATTAACTTTTGCAACAACTCTGGATTAGTTCCATTGGTATCCAACTTAACTAAATAACCCAAATTTTTTAATTTCTTTAAAAAACTAATCAGCCCACTTTGAATTGTTGGCTCTCCCCCAGTAATACATACTGCATCCAAAAGTTTTCTACGTTTCTTTAAGAAATTAAGAATCTCATCTGTAGCAATTACTTTAGCTATCCCTTTTACAATATCTGGATTATGACAAAAAGAGCAGCGAAAATTGCATCCTATAGTAAAGACTGTCGCTGCTACTTTATCTGGGTAATCCAATAAAGTTGTTTTTTGTAATCCTCCGATAAGCATACAGTAAATTAAAAGTCCACAGGTAAAAGGTAAAAGTATTTACTAAGAAACTTATGACTAAAGACTATACTGTAAACTTTTACCTTTGGACTTTTACTTAACATTATACTTTATGTAAAACTTTATTAAATGTTTTTCTATCAGAGAATTCCGCTTTTTTACCATCGTTCCAACGTTGAACTGGACTTAGGTAACCAACGACTCGTGAATAAACCTCACATTTTTGTCTTTGCATCTTGATTGACATAATTTACGGATTACGGATTGATGCAGAATATACGGACTATTATAAAAACTATAATCACTTCAGTATATCAGCTTGCCGTGAACTTAACAAAGTCATAGTTCATGGTACAATCAATTATCAATTTACTTTTATTTTTTATTTTTTATTTATATTTTCTAATTTAATTGCATCATCAATATAACCCATTTCCTCATCACAATGGGGACAATATTCATGCTCACCCTCAATATAACCATGTTGCGGACAAACACTAAAAGTAGGTGTTATTGTGAAATATGGCAACTTGAAATTTTCTGCTATTTTCTTGACCAAAGCCTTAGTACTTTCCGCAGACGGCAACCTTTCACCAATAAAACCATGCAAAACTGTACCACCAGTGTATCTAGTTTGTAGATCATCCTGCAATTTCAAAGCTTCGAAAATATCATCAGTATAACCAACCGGCAATTGAGTGGAATTAGTATAATATGGCTCTGCTCCTTGACTTCCAACTGCTTCTTCATTGGCAACAACAATTTCTGGGAATTTGACCTTGTCTAATCGAGCAAATCGATAAGCTGTACCTTCTGCTGGGGTAGCCTCCAAGTTAAACAATTCGTTAGAGTCATTTTGATAATCCATCATTCTTTCTCGCATGAAATCTAAAACTTGGCGAGCAAATTTATGACCTTCAGGATGAGTAATGTCAACTTTCAAAAGATTTAAACAAGACTCATTAACACCATTCAAACCAATGGTATTAAAATGATTTTTCCAATATTGACCAAATCGTTCCTTGATAACTGCTAAATAAAATCTTGAATAAGGGTAAAGGCCACCTTCTGTGAATCTCTCCAAGGCTGCCCGTTTAACTTTTAGACTTTTCTTTGCTAAATCCATTAGGTAAGCCAGTCTTTCAAAATATTGTTCTTTGTTTTCGGAAGTATAACCCAGTCTAGCCATATTTATTGTGACCACCCCAATTGATCCAGTCAAAGGATTAGCTCCAAACAAGCCACCACCACGCTTACGTAGCTCCCTATTGTCTAAACGTAGGCGACAACACATACTACGAGCATCATCTGGGCTCATGTCACTATTAATAAAATTGGAGAAATATGGAATACCGTACTTAGAAGTCATCTCCATAATTTTTTCAATAATTGGAGCATCCCAATCCCAATCTGCAGTCACATTATAAGTTGGAATTGGCCAACTAAGCACTCTCCCTTTTCTGTCTCCCTCGGTCATAATTTCAATAAATGCTTGATTAAACATGTCCATTTCTTTTTGGAATTCACCATAGGTTTCCTTTTGTGGTTCACCACCAATAATAACTGACTCACCAGCTAAACTTGAAGGTGGAAATAGATCAAGGGTGACATTAGTAAATGGGGTTTGAAAACCAACTCGAGTTGGCACATTGATATTATATAAAAATGTCTGAACCTGTTGCTTGACCTGTTTGTAATCCAATCCATCATGACGAATAAATGGTGCCACAAGAGTATCTAAACTAGAAACTGCCTGTGCGCCAGCCGCTTCACCCTGCAAAGTATAGAAAAAATTAACTAACTGACTAAGAGCAGTACCAAAATGCTTTGGTGGCTTACTTTCAACTTTACCCCGAACACCTCCAAAACCTTTGAGTAATAGATCTTTAAAATCCCAACCACAACAATACGGTGCTAAAAGTTGTAAATCATGAATATGAAAATCACCGTCAACGTGCGCATTTTTAATTTCAGGAGAATAAACCTTATTTAACCAATAATTCGTACTAATGGTTGAAGCCACATAGTTATTCAATCCTTGCAAAGAATAATCCATGTTGCTATTTTCCTTGACTTTCCAATCCAACTGGCCTAAATAACTTTCCATTAATTCGTCTGAATTGATCATTGATTGAAAGTCTCTCAACTTTGAATGTTGGTCTCGATAGATGATATAAGACCTAGCAACCTTGAGCAATTTACTCTCAATTATCACCTCTTCTACTAAATCCTGAATTTCCTCAACTGCTGGTATAGATCTTTCATGAAATTTTTTATTAAGTAACTCCAATACCAAATCACTCAACTCTTCTGCTTTTTCCTTGTCCGGTTCTCCGACCGCGCGCATTGCATTAAAAATCGCCAAGGAAATTCTTTCCTGGTCAAAATCCACTATCCTATCATCACGTTTTCTTACCTGAATAATTTTATTAGCTGTGTAAACCATACTTTAGTAAAATTCTAAATACTAATTTCTAAATTCTAAATAAATTCATAATTACCAATACTCAACTTTCCAAAATAAACAAAATCAACAGGCACTTCTTGTGCCCTACCTAAACAAAAAAAACCGCTTTCATTTGGTCTCTAATTTTCATGAGCTATTAAGAGTGCAGGATGCAAGCCAAAATTGATTTAGCGGTATCAATTTTGTTTTTATTCAAAGCACGAGGAACGAAACGATGCTAAAAGCATCATGAGAGACGAGTAATGCAGAATAAGGGCAAAATTGAACCGCCCGGAGGGAAGCCAAAAAATGACTGATTTTTTTGTCGATCCTCCTTGAAGTAACTTACAGTTACTCCTATGTCGTCGCTTCGCAAAATCACCTCCTTTTTCAGCTTCTAAATCTGATTTTGGTTTGCATCCTTCACTCTATCCATTATATACCAAATACAACATCGCTTCAAAGTTTAAAGAAAATTTAAACTTTGATGTAAAATTTGGTTTTATTTAAGTGTCGCATAATTTTTAAATCTGACATTTAAAAACTGTGGATAAGTATTAGTAAAACATGTACCTTTCCTCCAGCGTTCCACCTGCCTGTTGGAATATGTGAACCCCCTTGTCATCCTGAGTTTACCGAAGGACGACAAAGACAGCTCTTCTGATTGATTTCATACAATGTCATACTTCGGTAAACTCAGCATGACATTGATCAAAACCCAAATCGTCGGCAAACCAAAAAGCAAATCAATGAATGACCCGCTTTTCTGCTATGACCTCAAATTATTAATTTAAACCCCAATTCTTGCTCTGCATTCTCCAATTCATCGATTAAACGATCATATTCAGAATCTTGTTTATTGGGATCTTTCGACTTTCTTAAGTCTTCAATCATACGAGAAGAATTGCCAAATTTAATCTGCGGGTATTCTTCTGGCTTACTTTGAGCATAATTAAACAAAGCCATTCTAGCATCAATAATCGCCCTAGCTTTTTCCAGATGTTCATCTGTTACCCTTGACATTGGCAACTTTTCGCCACTTTTTTCATTAATTAAAAATGAAGAATCTTCATCTTCATCACATTCGGTAGGTACTTCTAAATTTGGTTGTCCTTTCTTCATATAATTTTTCATTAAATCTCCTATATTATATGTTATTTAACAAGAATGTCAAAAGAAGCTCCGCATAACGGAGCCTTTTAAGATATCTTATCCTTTAAGTTTTTCAGCGGCCTCGCTTATTTCGCCGCCAGCAGCAAGTTTTTTCTTTGTCTTTGGGTCTTCTAGCCCTGGGATAGGTAAATCAAATTTTCCCATATATTTTAGTTTCATTTGTTAACTTAAAATGTTTTATATTTTAAGACGAATGATTTTTGTGAGACTTCCCATCTCCAAGCACTAGCCTGTGCATTTCTAAATACAAATGATAATCCTCGGGAAATCGACTTGCTATATCATTAAGTATAGCTAATTGTCGTTTCTTGATTGAAACATACCTTTTAAGTTGCTCAGCTCCCTCAGAACTTTGCAGGGCTACCTTTTCCAACTCACCCTCAGCTGCAAGACGACCTAGAATCTCCTTCTGTTCTTTTTGGAGGTCTTCTATGTCTTTTCGGAAATTATCAATTATAACTTCGCGATCAATTGTTATGGGGGGAATGTTTTTCATATAAAACAGAAACAAGAAATACGAAATAAAGCCCGCCTTGCCCGACCAAATTATTACTTCTGGATGAATTATTGGACAGTCGAGGCAGGAAACTAAGGGTTACTTAAGAATCTTAACTACCATCACCTAAATATTATAAACTACATTTTTTCTTTCCACAACTACATTCCATCCTCGCTTTTGAGCTTCTTGATATAAGGGAAGAGTTGGATTGAAACAAATTGGGTGACCAACGATTTCTAAAAAGTTAATATCACCTTCACTGTCACCTATGCCCCAAATATTTTCTTTTGGAATGTCCGCAAATTCAGGTCTCTGCATAATTTTTTGGGCAATGCTAGCTTTATCATGCGGAACACTTCTCATTGAAGTATAGCGACCATCTACCTGTTCGATCTCCGCTGCGTGAGATTCATTCATCCCCCAAGCTTCGGCAAACGGCTTTACTGCTTCCTCGGGAGAGCAACTGATCGCTGTAATATACCAACCTTGTTCTTTTTTTTCCTTAATTAATTCTCTAGTATAACGATAAACTTGATCTTTGTATTCAGCAACCATTTCCCTACCCAAAAGCTCAAAATCTTCTACCTTAACTCCAGAAATGCGCGCTTCAAATATTTCTATTACTTTATATAGATATTCATCGTAACTACCCTTGCGTTCTCGCCATTTTTTTTCTTCAACATTAAAATGTTTTCTAATCATTTCATTAAAAATACCAGTCTCGATCAATTTATCAACCATATACAAAAACAAAGACCAACGGAAAAAAGTACCGTCTAGATCAAGAAATAATAATCCTTTATATTCTTTCATATAAGTATAGTAAATAGTCCGCCTCGTCCGCACGTAAGCCTTGCGAACGGGCGAGACGGGTAATTAGTAATTTGTAAACAGTAAAAAATAGCTTGTAAAACGAAGAGCGACCTCAGTCGCCCTTCCATATCCTACTTTATAAACTTTTCAACTTTCAACTTTTTAACTGACTTACATCATTTTACGGCGAATAAAAGCCGGAATTTCTAAATCTTCATCATCACCTGTAGTCGTTGTTTGAGTAGTTCCAACCATAACGTCTTCTGGTTTAATCTTATCAGGATCTTCTGGTTCTGGTTCTAACGTTTTTTGTTCTAGTGTCTTTGCATCAAATCCTAAATCCTCATCATCATCTTGAGCTTTCTCCATAGACATTGCAGTTGGTTGTTCTGCTATTCTATTTGAAGCAAAATAAGATGGTGCGGATTTAGCTGCTACCGGTGACCTTAACATTGAATTTTTAGCCATCAATTCGTCAAATCCAGTGGCTACGACAGTAATCCTTATTTGATCTTTTAAATTTTCATCAACAACTGCACCGAAAATTATTCTTGCATCATTATCTACTGATTCAGTTATAGCTTTCGCAGCTTCACTGACTTCATACATAGTAATATCCGGGCCACCTGTAACGGTAAATAAAATTCCCTTCGCACCTTCAATAGATAATTCTAATAACGGACTGGAAATCGCTGCTTTGGCCGCTTCAACTGCCCGGTTGTCACCAGAAGACTCACCCATACCCATCAAAGCAGAACCACTGGATTCCATAATAGTCTTGACATCAGCAAAATCCACGTTAATTAAACCAGGCAAAGTAATTACTTCTGAAATACCTTGAACACCCTGTCTTAATACTTCATCTACCACACCAAAAGCTTCTAATAGTGGTGTTTTTTTATCAATAATTTGCCAAATCCTATCGTTAGGAATTGTAATCAATGTATCCACTTTACCACTAAGTTCATTTAGTCCATCTTCAGCTACGCGCTTCCTTGGTCCACCCTCAAAAGAAAATGGTTTAGTAACGACAGCAATAGTCAAAGCCCCCAATTCCTTAGCAATTTCTGCTAGCTTTGGGCCACAACCCGTACCTGTGCCACCACCTGCACCATAAGTGATAAATACCATGTCTGCGCCCTTTAGAACCTCTCTAAGTTCATTCTGAGACTCCTCTGCGGCCTTACGTCCAATGGATGGGTTCATCCCTGCGCCTAGACCACGAGTTGTGCTTTTGCCAATATGTATTTTGGTAGGAGCCATGCTGTTTTGCAAAGCCTGTAAATCTGTATTAACCACAATAAACTCAACTCCCTTAACGCGAGCCTGAATCATGCGATTAACTGCTGAGCTACCCCCTCCACCTACGCCAATAACTTTAATTTTTGCAAATGTTTGAATTTCTGGTTTTACTTCTGGCATATGTAAAAATAAATAATAAATAATAAATAATAAATTGAAACTTAGTACTCAGTACTTACCACTTACTTTTTTTATTGAAAAAAGGGAAAGAAAAGTGAGCAGAGCTATAAGACTAGAAGGTTCTAGGAAAATATAAATTCCCGCCCCCTCCTACTTTCATTTTCTAGCTCTTATCACTCTTCTATCCCTTGATTTTAAGGATATTTTACTTTACCACACCTACTTTAGGAAATCAAATTTTTAACCCATTTCTTCATCTTGTCAGCAGCCTCCTTAACAGACTTAAATTGGTTAGAAAGACCAAATCTAGCCATTCCCTTTTCGTTCATAACATTATAACCCCACATAACCAAGCCGAGGCCAGTTACAAATGATAAATCATTAACCTTATCAACTGCTGTATTGAATTTTTTACTAGCACCTAGTGAAACTGGCAACATTGTTTTTCTTTTTCCGACTTCAATTAGTCCTGGCAATTTCGAACCGCCACCAATTAATATTATACCAGCGGGCAATAGTCCGCTACGATTAATCTTTTGTAATTCCTGATCTACTTTTTCAAATACTTCCTCTACTCTAGCTTCAACTATTTCAGCAATATATTTTTTTGAGAACACTTGATCTTCACCGCCATGATCTCTTAGATTAATTTCATCTTCTTTTTCGAAGTTTTTAGGCAAAGCGGTACCAATTTCAATTTTTATTCTTTCGGCAACATCCAAAGATGTTTGCAATCCAATAGCCAAATCAGCCGTAATATGATCAGCACCAATTGGCAAAACTGAAACATGCAAAACATCACCTTCCTCAAACACTATAACCTTAGTAGTTGATGCGCCAATGTCTACTAATGCTACGCCTAATTCTTTTTGCCTTGGAGACAAAACAGCTTCAGCAGCAGCCAAGACGCTAAGTACCAAATCATTAATATCTAAACCAATCCGATAAATACATTTTGTTAAATTTTTTACCTGGGAGTTAAGAGCTCTAATAACTTGTGTTGTTACTTCTAGACGAATGCCTGACATCCCAATTGGATCCTTAACACCAGTTTGATTATCAATTGAAAAATTCTTAGGAACCACGTGAAGGATTTCATAATTAACTGGAGCTGCTACTGCTCGGGCCGCTTCAATTACACGCTCAACATCATTTTCTTGAATTTCACCACTGGTTCGAGCGATTGCTATCACACCATTACTTTCCTGTGAAGAAATATGAGTTCCCCCAATACCCACCCAGGCATTTTCAATCGGCAGACCAATCATTCGTTCAGCTTTTTCTAAACAAGCAGAAATACTAGAAACAACATCTTCAATACTAACAACAGCGCCTTTGTTCAACCCTTGGGCCGGCACTTCTACAACACCAATTACATTTAACTGTTCTGTTTCACCAGCTCGGGATGTTTGTCCTACCACAATACGAATATGTGAGGATCCAATATCCAAACCAGCAATAATATTTTCTGCCATAGATTACTAGAGGCATAGCCTCAAAATATGATCAAGCATAATCCAGGGCACTAACCCAATTAGATTACGCTTTTATACTATTAATATAATACATTAAATAACATTTTACAGCAAGTAAGTAAATTATCCCAATTTAGTGGATAATCTACTATTTTGTACACCAAAATGGTTCAACAAGATAATCTCTATTAAAAGTAAGGTACAAAAATTAACAAAGCAATTATAACGCTAGCAATAGAAGCAACCAACACAATTGCAGACATGATATCCTTTACCTCCTTAACATAACTATGCAATCGTGGTTTAAACAAGTCCAACAATCTCTCAAAAACAGTATTAAGCATTTCTAATATTAAAACTCCAGCAATCATCAAAACTATTAAACTCCATTGCCATAATTTAATTTGCATGTACCAACCTAGAAAAATAACCACAACAGTTGCAATCATGTGGATCTTAAAATTTTGCTCTTTCTTGATTAATGATAATAATCCTCGAAATGCAAACCTGAAACTCTTGTACAATCGTTTAAGATTTATCATAAAATTTATTTAAAATTTTTACTTCCAAGGCCTCCATTTTTTTTGCTACTTTTTCCTGGTGATGTTCATATCCTAACAAATGCAAAAAACCATGTAAGACTAATTTTAGAACCTCCTGCTCAAAAGTATTATCATAATCCCCTGCTTGTTTCTTGGCCTGCTCTGGGCAAACTAATATTTCTCCTAAAAACTTGGGGCCGGCTTTCGTCTGTTCTTCTACAAAAGACAAAACATCAGTAACTTGGTTTTTGTGGCGATAAGCTTTATTCCATTTTTTAATTACTACTGGATCAACAAAGGCCACTGAAACCGAAGCCTTACCCTGATGTTTGGCTTGCTTTTGGGCAAAGTTAAGGATTGAACTAATCTTTTTTCTTGGCAAACGAAAACTGGTTTGATTATTAAACTCAGTATTAATCATAAATTAAAAACTTACAGGTGGTGGTCCAGAACTTTCTGGTTCTTCTTCGACAACTACAGAATCTTCAACAACCGGATCTATTGGAGCCGCTGGTTCCTGAACAACTGGAACTACAGGTTGAGTAACAACTTCTACAAACTCAAAACTGCTGACGATCATAGCAAAGACATTTGGAAAGTTAGCTTTCTCTTTCAATCCAATATTATAATTTACTGCAAATACTTTATCCTTGGCTGGACTTTCGACATACACAGTAAAACCGTCTGGACTCTCTACCACATTAAGTTCGTTATAAGTTTTATAATGTTTTAACTGACTAATCTTGACTGATGAAGCAATGCTCAAGTACCAATTATCTACGCTCTGCGCCGGTTTCTTTTCATAAACTAAAATATTTACAAATTCATTCTGATTGGAACTGATCATTAAATCACTTGGATCATCCTGGTCCAATGGCTGAATTAACCAGGTAGTTGGATATAATATTTTATAACCATACATATTGTTTGTATAATAATCCACAAAATCCTTCTCCCAAAGTCGAACACTTGTCTCGTCAACTGGGCTATAAAAATTCATGATTTCTTCCTGATCTTTGTAAACATCACCATCAGTATCATTTAAACTTTCACTTGTTCCAAAAACAACTTCCTCGGCATCAGTTAGCTTATCTTTGTCTTTGTCCGGTCCAGCCAACAAGCCAAGACTGTATTGATTAATATCATCTGGATTAAACTTCAATTCATCTTCTTCTACCACGGGTTCTTCAACTGGCTCTATTACTGGCTCTGGCTCTTCTGGTTCTTCTACTGGAACAACTGGCTGTTCAGGCATCGGCTGAACTTTAGGTGCCTGCACTACTGGAGTAACACTTTCTGATCCTGTTTGATCATAGCTTTTGTAAAGCAAGAAAGCTGAACCAAGCACGACTACAACTATAACTAAAATTATAATTAAATTTAAATTCTTTTTACTCCCTGGCGCCTTGGGCTTAGACAGCTTCGGTGGTTTGGCAACAACTCCTGAAGCTACTGGTTTACCCTTAACAATTGGCTTCCCAGCATTTGTAGAAGCTATTGTTTTATCGCCCAAATAATACTCCATAGGCATAGTATGAATATCCGCTTTTTCTTTGGCAGTACCTTTGTCTTTTTCAGGCTTAGGTCCTGATGGAGAATTTGAAGGTGCCGGCGGCGCGGCTGGCGCTGGTGGTTGAGGTTTTTTATTATCAGTGTCGTCAAACATAAAAAGTTATTTTAAATTATAAATTATAAATTTAATATTATTAAAAAATGCTATTGCTTATTACTATTTACCAATTACTAGTTACTGTTTACTACTCTTCAACTCGGTCAAAGCTTTCTGAAAATTCAACAACTTACCCGGGCCTTTCGGATTATAACCTCCCAAAACTTCCTCACCATCGAGAAAACCATCCCCATCAGTATCTGCAGTCAAAGGATCTGTTTTGTAAACATTAACTTCACTTATATCAAACAATCCATCACCATCGGAATCTGCTTTAAATATATTAGTCCCAAGTTCTTTTTCCAGATCATCAGATAAGCCATCGTTGTCCCGATCTGAAACATTTGGAGTATTGGGAATGCTTGAGTCTACCGGTGCTACTACTTTATCTACCGGAACAACTTCCACTTCTTCTTCAACTTGTTCAATTACTGGAGCTTCAACTACTGGGGTTTTCATTTTTTTAATAAAACTAATTAAAAACCAAACTACACCAATCGTAATTAACACGATTATAACAATAATCGCAATTTTCACTGCGGGATTTGGACCAACTGGATCTGGTGCAACAGGCTGGGCTTGTGTTTGCGCTTCCGGCCTTGATGCTGGCGCTGCTTTTACTTCCGTATGATCAAACTGGTCAAACGGATCTTCTATTTTGTTGTTTTCATTTGGCATAAAAAATTATTTGGTATTTGGTATTAGTTAGTTGATGTTTATTATTACTAATATATAGAGCCTTCTTCTATCGGAACACCAACTTCTTCTCCTGTTGAGGTAATTCCAGAAATAATCTTTGGCAATAATGATTGTAAATCAGCAATACTGCCTTTTTCATAAATACCTTGATTCCCTTCTGCTTGCATTTGAGTATAATATGTATAATCGGTCAAAGAAAAATATCCGGGGCTATTCATTTCACTTGGCTCACCTTCAAAAGCGTCCAAAGGATGATTACATCCACCATCAAGCATATCTATCTGTCCATCACCATCGTCGTCAGTTCCATTTTTACATTGTGGATCTACCAAATTACCAATGTAAATTAAATGCACTGGGGATTGCATAGAATCAGCGGAAGTAACAACGGACAATCTAGACATATCATCAGCACACGACTCACTAGGTGTCATCTTTGTACACCCATCAAGATCCTTGGCATCGGTTATAATTATATAGACCACACCAGCATAGAAATTACCATTATTTGAGACCAGTTCCAAAACATTAGAAACAAATTTTGAAATCCTATGTGGCGTACCATTATGACTTTTATAGACATATGGATATCCCGGGGTATCAAGATAATCAATAAACGCTTGAGTACTACTAGAACCATCAAAAGTATTATCTTCAATAGCATAATCAGCATCGAAATCATCCTTATTTATCTCTACCGTTGAACAAAAACTTTTACCAGCAGAACAAAGATCTGAAGCTTTTTCAAGTAAATAATGTGCTTCCACTCCCTTAACATCATCAATTCCATCAATATGCGTCTCTCCAACATCCATACCCAGAACTATTGCTTTAATAATTTCCAGATGATCATGTCCAGGATCATTAGTCCCCATACTACTGCTATTATCAACATAAAACGCAAACAATATATTTCCCTGAGACATTCCATCTTCTTCTGAATTATCAAATTCATTCGAACATTTAAGATCCGCCATATCAATATCTCCATCGCCGTCATTATCTGCCCCATCTGCGCACTGAACAGGTTCTAATTCACTTTCATCAAGGGTTGAATCGCAACTCTCGTCACGAGGTAAATGATTAACGTCACTATTACCAGTACCACAATAATTATTTAGGAAAGTACAAGTGCAACCAGCTGCGGCATAATCACAACTTCCATCACTATCATTATCAATACCATCATTACAAAAGGAAAAATCTTCAAGTGGATCATTAAAACTGTCACATCCAGGATCACCACCACCACCTTCTGAATAATCAGCATAACCATTATTATCATTATCTTCACCATCATTACATTGACCTAAAGTACCATCTGGTGCATCTGCTGGCAGAGCTTCGGTAATCCAGTCATCCTCATCAAAGCTTGGAGTAACAATATGATTGTAAAGCTCACCATCAAGCTCCAAGGCGAAACTTAAATTATAGGCTGATGTATCGCCAGTATTCATAGGATCTACCTGGAAGGAATAAACATGGTGGTCTCCTGGATCTGCATCATAGAAATTAAAGAATTTTTGAGTTTCACTATTGTAACAAGTATTAGGATCATAACCGTTCGGGCACTGGACACAGAATAATGCTGGTATCTTACACTGATAATCGCCAGGACTACCGCCAATTGGATTTGGACATTGATAAGCTAAATCACCTGGCTCTACGAACTGCGGATCAGGACATTTAACTCCTGTATTTGCTTTGCTCGCTTTTTCCCATTTGAAATGATTAAGAGGATCAATTGGCATGACCTGCTGAATAGCACTACTAAATTCATTTTGCCATGATGGCCACACACTAAACACTCGACCACGCACATAAGTACCTGAATCTAACTGCGGAACTTGGCCATTGTGTCCTTGTTTATATAACTTAACATACTGACGCATCAAGATCATATCCATGATACGCTGTGAATCTCGAATCAATTTAACTTTTTCTGGTTGTACTCCCGAATCAGTTACCAAATCAGTATTGAACCATAATAAATTAACCAATTGACTATAAATATTCATGGTCGCTTCGTTTGATCCCAATGAATGTCCTAACACATAAATGTTATTGTAAATTTTTGTTTTCTCACCTTCGACGGTTGGCGCAAGATTACTAGCTGCTACATAAACTGTTGGGCCATCTTGTACTGCTGGATAACAGAAAGTTCCATAATCATCTGTCTGACAATCAACCTGGACTGGATTAGCATTACCAGCATTCGGAGCATATTTCTGATACCAAATATCTGGTGGTAAATTTTCTGAGTTTTCATAGATTCTCAGTGAAATCGCGTCTGCGACATGATCATTGGTTGGATATGGCTGTCCAGTACTTGGATTCAAATCATCATCAACTCTAATAAAGAAATACTGTTCAAACAGTTCTGGTTCTTCCCATGGATCTTCAATACTCTTACATTTTGGATCACCAAACCAAGTATCAGCATTATAATCCTGAACTCCATCACCATCATTGTCTAAACCATCATTACATTGATGTTCAAGGTCTCCTGATAGGTCACCCCAATCCAATTCACCTGGTGTTTCTATAAACAATCCATTAGCCTTTGCCAATTCAGTTAAATTAGTATGATAAAATTCAGTACCTAGACATTGCGAATTAATATCGTTAGAAGAACAATGTTCTTCAATAACATCCTGTTTAAATGATTTGTCTTGCACGTCCTGATTAAAATTCCACAATCCTTGCAAAGATGGTTCAGTTGTAGGATCAACTATATTACCCAACTCCGGCAACTTGTTGGAACTATCCCAAATTCTAAATTCATCAATATATCCAGCAAACGACACTGAAGCTGTTTGAGTTTTTCCTAAACCACCAATATATAAATCATCATAATTATCCCAATCACTATCACCATAATGTCCGGTTGATATTGGCCATTTATTTAAATTATCAACCGTCAAGTTTGCTTCTTGAACAGTATCAGCCTCTACTCCATTAATATATAATTTAGCTACACCTGCTCCATTATAGCTAAGGGCAATATGGTTAAAGCCTTCTTCTAAAAGATAAGGGTCAGCAACCGTAGACTGTACAAGTGGTGGATAATTTCCCGTATCGATAGCATAAGTTAAAGATCGTTTAAATTGACAGTCTTGGCAATTATTTACATTTGGAACATCACCGTATTCCCAATAACAAACATCACCACCTTCATCAACACAACCGGTTCCCCACTGTCGAACCATCAATTGAGCATGATGATCTGTGGCTGAATCATTATCTAAGTTTTTATAAAATAAACGAGAGAACTTTCCTTCAGCAACATCCTGATGATAAACCCAAGCTTCAATCATCCAATCACTCTGATCACCAGCATCATCAGTATTCATAAATTCTAAATTATTAGCTTTTACCTGTACATAATCTTGGTTCCTATCAAAATAAATACCGTAACGAGGAGTAGACTTTTTGGTAATAAAATCCGCCAAACCAATATCAATTTTTGGTAAGTCATCGTCCAAGCCTGGTCCTCCAAAGTCGCGACAGTAGAATAAACCTACGTTGAAGTTCTCCTCATATATATAAGTAGTGTGGTAAACACCGGTATCAATCATAGTTTCAAATTTACCCCACTTGTTATTACCTTCTTCATCAGGAGCATACGCACCTGGTTCCCATAAATTATCACACAACAAAACTTGGTACTTGGCATTGCCCGCAGTTTGCTCACCAACTGTACCAGCTTCGGCATTTCCTAATAAATCACCAAGAGCTTCGGCAATTTCATCATGAGTAATTGTTGCTCTGGCCATAACCGGAGTAGTCCCGTTTTTGTTGTTACTAACTACATTAATATACTGTGAATTCAATGGTTCATTTAATAATGGCTGAAGTGCATTTTTTACGCACATATAATCACCGTTAACTAATTCATAAGTACAAGCATATTTATCGGTAATTAATGAATCATCATCCAACTGCCAATCCCATTGCCAATCATAAATACCTGGGTTTGAAACAATAGGTTGATCACCACTCTGAGGAACTGCGTACAAAGTTGTTGTAATATCAGGTTTAGTTACTAATGCAAATTGCGGATTTATTGCTACATTATCCAGTAAACAATAATCATACCCGGTCCTAAATTCCATATCTAGATCAGACAACTGTCCACAATTATTAGCAATATTATCAAAAGTAATTTTATAATCACGGTTAGGCATTAATGGACTATTAGGAGTAATAGCAACTACAGTATCACCATTAAGATTATTGGTAGCCAAAAAGCTCTGACCCACTTCACACCAGGCAGATTCCGCTAAGCCCACTTTTATAAATAGTCCTTTTACAAACTGCTTAACTTTATTATAAGTTTTTTTAATGAAACCTCCTTGGGCGCTAGAAACATTATAGCAATCTCCGTAATATTCCAACTTTACAGAATCTTTATCCAATTGAACCTGCTCAGTTAAAGTAATATAAAGCAATGAATTTAGACAAATATTAGTATCACCTGGCGCTGGTTTACTCAAATCCGAATCAAATTCTGCCGAAGCATCACACTGCTCTAATGGCAATGTCTCTTCTGTATTATCTGAACAACTTTCACAATCAGGATCATTACCAAAATCAATATGCGTGTCATTGTCATTATCAAATCCATCTGAACACTGTGGAGTTGTTCCACCTTCATCTTGGTCAGTTGGACTTTCACAGTTTGGATCACAATTTGAACAAGTCCCTTCTGCTGGATCACAATAATCAATCAAATTATCTCCATCATTATCTTGTTCATCCGAACAAGCATAAACATCATCACCATCATCATCACCACTATTCTCAAGCTCATCCTTGTCTCCCGCTGAGCTACACCCTGTATCAAATTTTACTTGCTCGCCATTAATAATGCAATATGAAACCTCTCCGGCTGTAACTAAAGTTTCATTACCATAATCACACGTCCCATCATCATCATTATCAATTCCATCAGAACAGTCAGTTATACAATTACCTGCTTCTGAATTTCCAGCTGAGTTATTACAGCAAGAATCGGCTAAATCTATTTGTCCGTCATTATCATTATCCTCGCCATCATTACAAACAGTATCCCCATCCACACCATCAACCTCATTCTTATCGCCAGCTGAGATACAACCAGGGTCAAATGGTAATATTCCCTCATTTTCGTCCAAACAATATAAAACCTCACCATTCGCAACCAAAACGTCATTGCCGTAATCACATTTCCCATCCCCATCATTGTCAATCCCATCAGAACAAGCAGCTACACAATCACCTGCCTCTGTATTCCCAAACGAGTTCTTACAGCAAGAATCGGCTAAATCTGTTTGTCCATCACCATCATTATCCTCGCCATCATCACAAGCATTATCACCACCTGGTGGTGTGTCTTTCCAATCCTCTACATGTGGGACAACATTCTTATATTTATCAACTAAATCAGGATCATTAGTTCTATATTTTAAATCACCGTCACCAACTTTAAGTTCCTCATCTTCTATCATTTGAGCTGTGATCTCTGTCACTGCTTGAAGATATTTGGTTACTTTATTATAGCTAAAAAGAAAATGAACACCATCTGGTTTATCTAATATATGATCGTACATATAAGGATTAACGGTCGCCACAGTATATGGCGCGCCACTGATACTACCAGCTGGACAGAAATCCTCTACTTCAGGGTCACAATTTAGATCATACTCACACTCAGGATCTTCACCTAAGCTCATGACATTGTCCTGACAAAATGAACCATTTTGATAATTTGAGCCAAGGTTAAGACAAGTATTGCTACAGTAATCAGGTAAAGTACATACACAATTTTCACTACCGTAATCACAATCAGCTCCATCAGGTCCAGGATATCTACATTCAGTTTCACACTCTTCATCCTTATCTATTATTCCACCAATACCACCAGGATAATTCTCTCGCTCACCATTACCACAACAACCGCTACAAGAACAATCCGGGTCATAATTAGGACTATCAGGGGAACTAGCAACACAAGCTACTGATGTTGAATTTTCAATACAAGTTGGCGACTCAGAAAGTTGGCAACTCCAAAGATAAACATCATTCTCATTGCACTCACTACAGCTAACCGTTTTTGTGCCATAAATAGTTTGTCCTTCAGCCAAAGGATTAGCCACACAACTTGGATCTGCACCAACTAAACAGTTAATCTCAAAACTATCAGTATCACTGGTACACTGAGAACAGTCCATACTCTTGATTCCACCGGTACCAGCGTCACAATCCTGACCTAGATAACATTCTACAAATCTCGTGCCAGGTCCATCACAGCCTTCAGTTTTATCTATCTCACAATTTATTTGTTTTTGATATTCATCGTTAATCAATTCACATCCGTCAGATCCTTCATCACAAGGAATATTCATTACACTGTTACAGCTAGGTCCACCTATGCAAATTTCGTTTGCTTGGTTACATCCAGGATCACCAGAAACACAACTAACTTCTTTATTACAACTATCTCCACAATCTGGAAATCCTATCCAGGTACAACTACTAGTACAAAGAGGATTATTAGTAATTGAACAGTTACAATCAGGTCCACCATCAATACATTCAGTTACTCCATCTTCACATACAGCTTCACACTCTTCCCCAGGTTCTAGTTTAGCATTACCGCACAGCTTCCCAGCTTCTGGGTCTGTTAATTTATATATTGAACCAGTATTTAAACATAAAGAAGATAAACCCTCACTACCACTTGCGCCAGGATCAGCATCTTCACCTGGTTCCACTACACCATTTCCACATTCAAATCCTTGTGCCGTTCCAGCATTCAAACAACCGTTGGTACACGCTGTACCAAGAGCTACGCAAGAACAACCCTCCTGGTCAACTGTGCAAGCTTCACCATCAGCAGTTTTGTAAACACACCCCTGATCACATTGCTCAGTCAATTCAATCACGCCATTACCACAACAGTCTGAGTCTGTACTTTCTGCTCCTGGATTAGCACAATTAGCAAACGGTTCTAATAAACATTTATCACTACAGCCATCTCCATTTTCCAAGTTGCCATCTTCACATTCTTCGCCACTATTTATTACACCATCATTACAAACTGAAGCGTTGGCCTGAGAGCCAGTAGTTAAACAAGAATCATTACAAAATTCTTTAGAATCCGCAGTTAATTGAACATTAATAATTCCAGCAACAGTTGGTTCTGAACTAGCCCACTGCCAATTGTAATTGAATGGATTCAAAACCTGCCCATCAGGATTACACGCATTTGAATAAGAATATGGTACAGCCCAATATTCAATCTTTTCACCGTATTCCTCTGAAATATAATACCCTGGGACAATCGTAACATTATCAATCGTACATGCCTCTGGATCATTCTTGGTTTTAAATATCCAACTAAACGCATCATACTGACCAACGTCACCAACTTCAAATGAATCCGCGGACAAACATTGCTTGTCAGATTGATAATATGTTGAATTTTGTTTAATAGCTGCCAGCAAGTCGACTTCAGTAATTATATCTGGGCCATTGTCTAAATTTTGACAACCTATCACAATATCCTCAGATTCTGGACAAACTAGGTCATTAGACAATTCTGCATAGCCCACAAAATCCCCGACGGCCTGATCGTAACAACCACAAACATAATTGAGTTCTATTCCCTCTTCACCTTCAATGTATCCACCACTAACATCAACTTTCCCATCACCGTCATTGTCAATATGATCACCACAATCACCATCAGGTGCTGCGGTTGTACTATAATTTAAATTGGAAAGTGCCACCTGACTATAGCTGGTTATCTCATTACTCAAAATAACCCGATAATAAGTATTGGGTAATAAATATTCACCTTTATCAAAATTGATAATTAAATCTTCCAAGTCTCCTTGATTGAAATCTGAGACAGACTGATAATTAATATTATCACCAACAAGTGGAACTGCGGTCAGAGATACACAATCAGCAGAAAAACAAGAATATAATTTTATGTTATCTGGATTTAATGTACCAGCATCCATTTCAGTATTAAAGTTAGCTCCAACCTGAGTATTAATACAAGACTCCAAACAATCAGGATAGTGTAATATAACTTTTGGTTCTTGAAATTTGACTTCTAGATAACCTTTTTTATACAAGACATCAAACATCTCCGCTAAATCAGCGTCGGCTGGTACTGCCTCTACAGCAATTTCATAAGGAGTCCATGGTGGTGTTTCATAGAGAATTTCAGTTTCCTGTCCTTCAACCGCAGTTAATTTATAATAACCAATATATTTATAAACATTTTCCTCAGCTGAACAAACTGGTTTATTTGACCCACTTTCAGATTCATAAGGATCATAGTCAACACAAGCAAATCCCTCAAATTCAACCTTGACAGGATCATCAATTACTGACCAGTCCCAATCTTCATTAACCAAAGAGATTTCTTGGCAATCGTACTGTCCAGAAATGCGATATTTTTGGTTGCCATATAAATCCTCAATCAAACCAACCAAAGGAGTCATCAACAAATTATCTGGAACGCAAGGAGCTTCAAGTGTTTTGAAGTCCCACTTATAATCACCAGTCATGAATTTAATATCCTTACCTGTCCCAGTTGTACGAATACCACTGTAACCACCTTTAACTACCGCCTGATACCAAGTACTTCCAAATAACTGATAATCATTTTCACCAGCTTCATAAACAATACCTGAATTAACCCCACCAGCAATTAAATCATTCAGATTATTTTTCAAAGATTCCACCAAACCAAACATACTTATTTGCTGACCACCTCCCACACAACTACAACCTTCTGAACCTGGCTCACATTCCACATCACCATTCAAACACTGGAAATCTAAATTAGCAGGCAAATAATCAGTACCCGTATTTACATCTTTGACCACTCGAGAAATACAAACACCTGGCACTACTGAATTGTTTTCACTGGAACAAAGATTGAAGTCACACTTCAAGCCGTTATCATTTAGACAACGTTTAAGAACTATATTACTATTTAATGAAGTTGGTTCCACCTCTAAACTGAAGGTGGCAGAAATAACTCCATTAGGACAAGCGTCCTGTGTATTTTTATATGGTGATGGTGACTGAGCATAAACAGCTGGAATACAGCTTCTCTCCAAAACCTGCAAAGACACAGGCATTGGACCTGTACTCATAGTCCACATAAACTCAGTTGGTTCGTAGGTATATTCTTCTTCACACGTATTCTGTAGTTGACAAATTCCATTTCCACAACATTCCTCTCCTGCATCACAAGACTCTGGAGTACAACTGCCTACGTTAAAATTAACAGCATTACTTCGTGCTTTTTTGCCCTCATCATCAGCCTCAGTTGCTTCCAAAAATATCCCTCCAGATTTTGCACCTTCAGGAACAACAGCGTTTTCAATTAAATTTTCATTCCAACTTCCGACACTACTAACTGCCACACCTGGATCTGGATCATACGTACACTGACAATTTAACCCTGCTCCCGGAAGACACGCTTCTACGCCTTCTGGACAAACCAATTTAGGTCCACCGGTAGCAGAAAATTTAATTGTATATTTATCATCATCAGACAAATAAGATCCAACTAAATCAACTCCCGTACCTTCAGGGCCGTTATTTGGACTAACAGAACACAAACCAGGACTTGGAACACCTTGCTGCATTTCAATATTATAAGGTTCACTAACTAATCCATCGGCAGTATATAAAATTATGTAATATTCATCATTATATGGTTCGACATCATCAAGACTTAGAACTTTTTCCAATGCTTCTTCAGGAATTTTTATTACGATCTGATCATCCGACCAACTACCAGGACCACAACCCAAACCAGCTGGCCAATCATACGAATAGCCGTTAATACTTCTGTGAATCTCTACAAAACCAACATCATTTCCAAAATACATACCTGAAACAGTGACTATTTGTCCGAAATGTAAATCTTCAGGCTCAACATTTTCAATTACAGGCAGATTTGATGATGGCACAATTTTGAATTTTGCTGGATTACTAATAACCTCTTTACAATGACAATCCTTACTTGGCTCGGGACACACTTCTCCAGTTTCTAAACTTGTACATAGAATGCCTTTGTTCACGTAAACATTGTACAATCCCTTTTCCATGATAGGTACTTGGATCGCCTCAATTTCAGTTGCGTCCCAAGAAAATCCTGGGCCAAAAGAAGCAGGATAAGTACCAAAACTAATTACATCATTATCATCCTTGTCATCACCAAAATTATCTCCAATGGCTTTTACTGAACTATTAACTGGGCCCTTGTTACAAGTTATACAAACACCATTATCACAAGACGGATTACACGCCTCCAACTGAACTGAACATAAACCAGGATAATTAATATTTACGTCAACTGTAAAATCACCTTCCCAACCATCTTCATCATCAGTTGTATCAAACTCACCTAAAAAATTAACAATTTTAATTGGACCACTAACTGCTGACTCTGGAACTTTTACAATCACTTGGGTTGATTGCCATGCCGAACCGACATCACAACCAAGCGCAGCAGGAATATACTCTCCATCTGAGTCTGTAAATAGAACCTGCCCAGTTGCATCTCCAGAACTATATTTCAAAAAGCCACTACCAGCAATAGAAACTAAATTACCTGGGCCACCAGCCTCTGGATTAATATCTGAAATAATCGGGACTGTCGCGCAAAAACCTTGACACAAAATACCGTCTGGACAGTCCGTGTCAATTTCACAACTGTCAGCTTGCTGATCCTGACAAGTTTTAATACATTTTCCTGCACAATCATCATCATTATTACAAGCTTCACCATCGCAAGCTAAACACTCTGGGAAATCGCCAGTAGCATTACATATTGGCACACCATCAGCATCAAAACAATATTCTGGTAATAAGCTAATCTGGATTGTTTTTTCACCTATATGATCATTAACATCACCTGATTCAGCTTTTAATGAATATTTTTTTAACTCCAAATCATAAGTTTCCCACGTAAATACAGTTTCAAAAAATTTGGGAGTTGTTCCATCTTGTGGAGTCTGTTCATAATAAAACTCATCATCTTCATATAACTGTATATAAGCTACTCCGCCATCATCAGTTGATTCTACCAATACATCAATTTCCGCATCCTGACTGAGTTTGGCACCGTTACTTATATTCTGAAAAGAAACTACTGGTGCATCAACATCACACATTTCACTGGTTGAAAATTCTGTTAAACATTTACTTCCAAAAGAACAAGACAAACCATAAGCGCCGGTTATAGATTTTATTTCACCAGGAGTTATTGAAACTTTAAACTGCGTATTTTTATCAAAACATTTCTGGCCTGCGCAAACCTCCTCCTGACAATCAGCAGTTGGAGTGAATACTACTTTTTTACCTTCCGATCCAACTACTTCAAAGGTTCCAGGAATCACCTCCTCGTTTCCTTCAACATATTCTTCATTTTCAAGTTCTATAAAAATATAATCAAATTTTGCACAACCTTGACCAACTCGAGTTAACCGCACATAAACCTCGTCACTATTTTCATAACAAGCAGCTGGAATGTCAAATGTCGATTCTCCGTTGGATGCCTGCCCATTTTTGATAATAATATTATCTTCAATACTCCCGATATCTTTTCCACAAGTAACATCATAAATTGCGTCATCACCAGTTACCTCTACCTCTATGGCCATTTTAACAGTTAATGCTTGCTCGTGATTAACTTCACTTACATCAAAAGCTAAATCCATTGGCGTATTACCAACAATTTGTTTTTCCTCATTTACATCCGTGCAAGCTACCCAACCTGAATTCCATACTTCATCATCAACTGAAATTTCTGCCAATATAAGCTCTTGATTGCCATTACTTTCTACAACGCTGGTTGGCTCAACTTGAGTTACAACTATTTCTTTTTGTCCAGCTTTAGTAACTTTAATGTTATTAGGATTAATAGTAGCCTCATCAACAGCCTTAGAAAAAGCAATCTTTACTGACGAATTAATTGGCATTCCATCACCCTGTGGTGAAACTGACTTGACGATAAAAGAAACAGGCCCAACATTCGGATTAAGACCACCATAGTCATCGCCAACATAGGTACCATCCTGATATCCAGTAGCATCAGATAATTTGTTAATTACAAATGTCGTGATAGCATAGGCTGAAAAAATAATGGCCAAACCGATAGCTGCGTTAATCATCCACTTTTTGGCTTTGCCAACCTTCTCATCACTACCTCCAGCCGTCATATACAAAAAGCCAGCGTATAAAAATATACACAAGGCAATAGCTCCCAAGAAACCTAGAAATATCTGGATAATCTTACCAATCAAAGCTTTTAAATCGGTCTTGCCCAAACCTGTTTGTTCTCCAACTGTATCTACTCCCAAGTCAGCCTGGGCATAAACTTGATTAATGAAAAATAAACCGATCCCCAGTAATACCAAAATTATTACTAAACTGAGAATTTTAGTTTTTTTGTTTTTATTTGTGCAAAACATCCACGTTATATTTTATTTTTTATTTAAAACTTGAAGTAGGAATAAAAGACCACTGTGATCAACTCTACTATGCACGGACGCGATTAATCGCGTCTCTCTATTAATTAATCGGAATAGGACACTCTTCTCCGGGCTCACCATTCAATCGGAATGTTCCATCTTGCGGACAGCAAGACTCTCCTGGTCCTACGTCGTTCCAACAATCACTATTATCAACCGCATCACTACTAACCTCTTTAGTAGGACTGAAGCAATTGAAACGAGAATCTTTTAGTTCAGATTTTATAATTGGAGTATATATTGGCAAAGACTCTTCTGTTTCATCATACTCCTTGAACGGCGCATGACTCATGGTAATTTTGTTCATAATAATAACCGGCTCCGGTGGATCTTCTCCTTCAACCGGCGCTGCTTGCTCTATTCCATAATTTGGGTCAAACCAACCCTTAAAAGGACTACCGTCACCATTAGTTCCATATAAATAAACTTCAGTATCCACGGTATAGCCATCTAAATCTTCATCAAAAGTAGCATTAACTAAAGTGACAGGCGTAACTTCACCCTTGGAATTAAGCGGATCTAACCCAGTTAATCCAGGACCGAGCAAATCTAGAACATTACCAGTCAGAAATCCCCAGAAAAAATTATCCTTCAAGGCAACTAAGTCCTCTGGCTCTGCTGATATTAAACCTGGGCCATCCGCTACTCCATTTTCATTCCCATCTAGAGAATTTCCACCCATGTCCACTATTCCAGTACCAGGGATTGCAATGCCTTCCCCAACGATCTTAGCAGCTAAAACTTTTCCTGTTATATCAGCATTAGTTGGCAAACAAAAGGCTGCCTCACCACAAGAATTTTTTGCGCCATCTGCACATTCAGTACCTGCCATAAACTGAACCGTTCGATATTTATTTATACCAACCTTCCAACCTCCTGGAATATGACTTGAGCTACAGCCAGGCAATGAATCTCCATTCTCTCCAGCAACCACCTGAACTTCGTTATCCTGATCACCATCATCACAATTCTGCGTTTGAGTAAGTGGCGGTATCACTGGCTCATTGAAATTAATATACACTCCTTGATTTAAATAAACTTTTCCGTCACAATCTGTTTTTGAACAACCAATTTTCTTTGGTGAACAATTGCACCCGACAGGCTCTTCCACTGGATATGCCACATTGACCGGTACAACTGAACTGATTTGAGGAGGAGTTAAATCTAAAAATGTGCCAGTTGTAAATCTCCATTTATAATCAGGGTAAGAAGAATTAAAGACACCTGAACCTTCACCACCTTCGGCATTTTCCTTTTTAATATTTGGAGTCAAATAAACTATGTATGTAACATCTTCATCTTCACTACCTAAATGCATATCTAAATCATAAAAAGGATTAAAAATTATAGTTTGCTGGTCCTCTGTCATCATGGCATAACCGGGTACCAACTTATTGTCACTACAAGTTTCATTTAAACATTGGCCACCACCACAATCAGCAGAGGTATCACAAAATTTACCATCTTTAATATCGTAAAAAGGCACTTGCTCACAAGTTTGATCTTCATCCAAATCATTGTCATCCATCATGTCCTCACATTTATAAATACGAACCGCATTCTTTTTTATTTCACCGCAACGAGGAATTGGATTTCCATCATCGTCTTTAGGACAATTTAAATTGTCATTTTTATTAATAACAGACTCTAGATAAATTTTGTTTTTGAAAGTAACCAAAATCATTGTATTTCGTGGTAAATCTTTTTGATCCGGTTCTGGATAATGACTTTGAATAATATGACCAAATGCACCACCAGAAATATTATAGCCACCGCCTGGTAACCCTGCTGCCGCGAAATAACCACTTGGATCATATTTAGCTTCCTCTCCTAATAACATATTGAATATAAATACCGTAATTGAGTAAGCAGCAAAAATAATAACCATACCAATAAATCCATTGACTAACCATTTTTTGGCTTTTTCTATTTTAGCGGCGTCACCACCAGAAGTCATGTAGACAAACCCAGCATAAAGTACAATTATAAGAGCCACTGCACCCAAAAGGCCCAAGGCTACTTTAATAATATTACCCACAATAATTCGCGGATCTGTTTTTTCTAAAACTGTCTGACCAGCGGCTGCGTCTAAATTCATTTCTGCATCCGTTCCACTAACATCCTGAGCCTGAACCGGTATTGGCACAAATAAAAAAACTGCCAATATCAACACTAAACAACTGACAGTTATTTTAACCACTTTCTGAGATAACACATTATAATTATACATTGTCCCCGCACATTTCACCTTTAAGCCTACATTTCTTTTGCCCTAGATGAAATGTATATTAATTTTTATTTTTGATTTTAGGTTTGTTCGCAAATTATCCAAGTAATTCCTTCACTACTTGACTAACTGCGCTGCCGTCAGCCTGCCCTTGCAATTCTGTCATGACCTGTCTCATAACTTTTCCAAAATTTCCTTTATCATCTTCAGGCAACTGACTAATAACCTGCTGAGTAGCTTCCTTGATTTTTTCGACTGACATCTGTTCTGGTAAGTATTCTTGCAATACTTCTATCTCAGACAATTCACGCTCAGCCAATTCCGACCGTCCTGCCTGACCAAACATTTCTGCTGACTCTTTACGTTTTTTTATTTCACTTTTTAGAATCGCAATAGTCTCCTCATCTTGCAATTCTTTTTTTATTTCAATCTGTTTGTTTTTTATAGCACTCTTCAACATCCTTAAAGTAGACAAAACCAATTCATTTTTGTCTTTCATTGCTTGTACCAAAGCCTGTTCAATATTATTTATTAGGCTCATATATATTATACTAAATTTTAACTTCCAAGAACAGCCCAGAGCTGTTGAAAAGATTTGGAAAGTTTCAATTATAAAATTACCCTAATATCGTCTTCGGCGAGTATTTGTTTCTTCTGGAATACGGCCTATTTTCTTAAGGTATTCTTTTTTCTCTCGATATTCTTTACGAGAAATCTTATCTGCTTTTTGCAAATTACGACTCATGTCCTTTCGGTTATATAACCTTTTCTTAAATTCAAGTACAACGCCACTCTGCATCAACCGTCTATTAAAACGACGGACAAAAGCTTCAAATGTTTCCCCCTTTTTTCGTTTTACCTCTATTGCCATGTTATTGCCCTTTCAAATAATTTATTAATTCAATGGAAGCTATAATAATGATATATTCCAAGATCAAGATTAGCTAAATTTTCCTAAAAAGTCAAGTCTATCTAGGCTTTTCTTTCTCTAAGACGCTTATTAATTTCTTTTATAGCCTTATCCGCATTCAAAACCTCCTGAATACCACTTTCCATATCTCTAAGTATAATAGTGTTTTCATTAACTTCTTTCTGGCCTAAAATTAGAACAAATTTTGCATTTTGCTTTTTTGCCATATCTAGCTGTTCTTTCAAGCTTCTTTTGGAAAAATTAGCCTTGACCACAAAATCTTCGTTTCTCAATTTTTCAAAATATGAAAAAGCCTTTTGTCTAGCCTGCTCACTTAATTGAGCTAAATATACAACGGTCTGTTTAACAACAGGGATTTCCACCTTTTGTGCTTTTAACTGATTGACCACTCGCTCAAGTCCCAAACTAAATCCAGCGGCTGGTACCTCTGGCCCACTCAACATAGGAATTAAATAATCATATCTACCACCACCAGCAATTGAATATTTAACTTCATCCTCTTCCGTAATTGGATAAATTTCAAAAACGGTCTTGGTGTAAAAATCAAAAGCTCTAAATAAATCAGCTTCTAATTTATATGAAATCTTCAGTTCATCTAAATATTCCAAAACTCTAAATAAATGATCACGACATTCATCGCACAACCAATCAACCATCTGTGGGGCATCATCCTTGACTTGTTTACATTTATTATTCTGGCAACTTAAAAATTTAAGTGGATCTCTAGTGACATATTTTCTACAATCAGCGCAAACTGCACCTCTCTTTGATTTTAAATAACCAGTCAATGCCTTACTATACTCTGGGCGACAAGACACACAACCCATACTGTTTAATCGAACTTCAACATTCAAACCTATACGTTTCAAAAATGAGCAAGCAATAATAATTAACTCAGCATCAATTGCTGCAGTTTTGTTCCCTAAAATTTCAAAACTAACTTGAGTAAATTGGCGAAGCTTATTGGCTTCTACTTTTCCCTGTCGAAAAACTGGGCCCCAATTAAAAACTTTGACCGGCATAATTTGATTAATCATATTATGAGCGATAAAAGCCCTAGCAACTGAAGATGTAGTTTCTGGTCGGAGAATAAGCTTTTGGCCTTTGTCAATAAAACTAAACGATTCTTTATCTAAAATACCACCTTGTTTGAATAAAGTATGATTAAACAATTCGTACTTTTCCAAAACAGGCGTATCCAGCCTAGTAAAACTATAATCATCAACCACTGACTGTAATTCCTTTTCAACAAAATTTATATATTTCTGATCTGCTGGCAAGAAATCCCGCATTCCTTCAACAAGAGAAGGTGTTTTTATCTTTTTTATTTCTTCTTGTGGTTGTTCTTCTTTTTTTCTTCTTGGCATAATTAAACTAGTTAAAAATTAAGGTAAATCCACTTACTAAAAACTAATTACTATATAATAATACTTTAAACTTTTTTATTGATATTGGACTTCTGGAAAAGTTGTGAATCGCCAAAATGGCCAACCTCTAAACCAAACTCTCCCAATAATTAAACTACTATCAACTGGGCCAAATCGACGAGAATCCAAACTATACTCTCGATTATCACCCATCACATAATATTCGTCTGGACCGAGAGTCCACTTCCGACTATCTAAAGTCCTGTTTTCGTCAGGTAAATATTCATTTTCTTCTAATAAAAATTTTTGTTTGTTATCATCTGCGCCATGAATATAAACTCGATTATCAGAAATATCTACCACTTCACCAGGCAAGCCAATTATACGCTTGATAAAATACTGAGATGGATCCTTCGGATACTTAAATACAATAATATCGCCACGACTGGGGTCATTAAACCGATAACTAATTTCGTCAATGATCAAATACTCATGATCATAAAAACTTGGTTCCATTGAAGCGCCCTTAACGTAAAATGGTTGAATTAAAAAATAACGTACTGGAATGATTATTGCCAATGATACGCAAACAACTTTAAGCAAGTCCCAAAAAAACTGCAAAACTTTTTGCGTTGGTGTTAATTCTTTTTCTCCAAAATACTCTTTATTAACAAAACCCATAGTAATTTAAGCTCCAGCTCCTAGTTTTAAAATCATAACGATTGCAAATAAAGCCCTAAAACCCAAAAATCTTACAAAAGTTATCCACTTTTATTCTATTTTAGTATAGCACAAAAATAACATATAACCAAGCTTTCCGTCAAGCTGATAAAATTACAAGTGAGTTGAACCGTTTACTAATTACTATTCACTATTCACTAATTACTATTTACTGATACCTTCATCTAACTATTGCCTCTTTCATATTTATGACCTATAATTAACCCAGAGTAAGCTAAAACTCGCTAGTATTTTTATTATGAAAACATATAATCAAAAATCTGACCCAATGGTTGATCCACGTATAAACCTCCTAAACAGAGCTGATAACCAATATCCACGAGGCAAACGAATTTTCAAAGTAAGTAAGTTCATCCTTTACTTATTTATCGTTTTAGTCTTGGCTTTTGTGGTTTTCTCTTACCAAGTTTTGTTTACCAACAATAGCGTTAATGATATTTTTAGTGGGAAAATTAACATTTTTCAACAGCTAAATTCTTTGGCAGGCGAAGGGAATCAATTACAAGGAGAGTCCGATGATCGGATCAATATCTTACTTCTCGGTATGGGAGGTGCTGGGCATGAAGGACCCTATTTAACTGACACTGTTATTTTGGCCAGTATCAAACCGTCAACCAAACAAATTGGAATGGTCTCTATCCCCCGCGACCTACTAACAGAAATACCTGGCTTTGGTTGGTGGAAAATCAATAACGCTAATGCTTTTGGTGAAAAGCAAAGTCCTGGCAACGGAGGCGAACTTGTCAAGCAAGTGGTTAACCAAGTCTTTGAACTACCTATACATTATTACGTAAGAATAGACTTTGCTGGTTTTGAAAAAATTATTGATGACGTCGGAGGCATTAAGGTTTCTGTCGATACAAGTTTCACAGACTTTCAATATCCAACCTTAGACTATAAATACCAAGTTGTTTCATTTGAACAAGGGTGGCAAACCATGGACGGCGATGCAGCTTTAAAATTTGCACGATCTCGTCACGGCAGTAATGGAGAAGGCTCTGATTTCGCTCGTAGTCAGAGACAACAAAAAATACTTCAGGCTTTCAAAAGTAGAATTTTCTCATATAGCTTTCTTTTAAGTCCTAGAAAAATAAAAAAATTCACCAGCGCTTTAGCTGGTCACATTCGAACCGACCTAGAACCATGGGAACTGGTCAAACTTGCCAAACTGGCAGAAAAGATTGACACTGAAAATATTATTACCCGAGTACTAGATGACAGCCCTGGAGGATTTCTCTACGCCAACATTGTCAATGAAGCATATGTGCTACAACCAAAGGGTGATGATTTTACTCAAATTCAATATGTTGCAAAAAACATATTCAAAGGCCAAGAAATTTTGGAACAAAAAAAAGTAATCACAGTAGAAATCCTTAACGGCACCACAATAGCTGGACTGGCCTCTCGGAATTTACAAGAACTAAAATTGGTCGGTTATCGAGTAAATAAAATCGGTAACTCACCTAAACAAAATTATACAAACACCGTAGTTTATAAACTTTCTCAAAAAAATGCACCTGAAGAGGAAAAGTTTTTAGCCAGTAAATATAATACAGACATTCAAAAAAATAACATTCCTGACTGGGCAATAAATATGGCTGGCCTAGACCTTGACTTTTTAATAATTTTAGGGCAAGATGTAGCAGAGTAAAGAGTAGCAATAAGTTAATCAGTTGATTAGCGAATTAGTTAATTAGTTGATTTAGTTGATAATCATGAATGTTTACTGTTATCGCCTTTATCCCCTTGGCGTGGAGTTATTCAAAAAATATACTTCATGCTTTACCCCCTATAATTTTATGAAAGAAATAAAACCACAATTTCCTGTAATAGCGCTAATTGGTCGAACCAATGTTGGAAAATCGACCATTTTTAATCGTTTGACAGAAAACAAACAAGCAATAGTTTCAAACATCCCAGGTACCACCCGTGATAAACGTTATGGTAACTGTTTGTGGTTAGGAAAAACCATAACCTTAACTGATACAGCCGGTCTTGATGTTGACTCTGGAACAGAAATAGATAAAAAAGCAATTGACCTGGCAAAAAAATCTATTACAGAATCAGACTTAAATCTACTAATTGTTGATTCAAAACATGGTCTACTTCCACAAGACAAAGAATACGCCAAGTTGATCAAAAAGTCCGGCAAGCCAGTTTTCTTAGTAATTAACAAAGTCGATTCAAATAAACAAATGGACGGTTTGGGCGAATTTCAAAAGCTAGCAATAAAAACTATTCATCCTATTTCTGCAAAAACAGGGGCTGGAACTGGTGATCTTCTAGATGATATCTTAAAAAGCGTTGACCACCTAAAACATCCAGGAAACGAAGAGACTTCATCAAAAAATGCAGATCGAACAATAAGAATTGCTCTTATTGGAAAACCTAACGTAGGAAAATCTTCGCTTTTGAATAAAATTGTGGGTGCTGAAAAATCGATTGTTTCTTCTGTTCCGCACACCACTCGCGATAGCCAAGATGCAACCATTGGCTACGACCCAACACAAGGAATAGAAGGTTCAGCTGAATCACTCCCAGACGCCCCTGCCGGCCAATACCTACTCACCTTCACTGACACAGCTGGAATTATTAAAAAAAGAAAAGTCGCTAATAAATTTCAAGAAATGAGCATTGATCAAAGTATTGGCAGTCTCAAACGTAGCGACATTGTCCTTCTTTTATTTGACGCGGACCAACCAATCACTATGCAGGACAAAACCCTGACTCAAGCAATTTCTGATAATTATAAATCCATAATTTTCGTGGTCAACAAGTGGGATTTGGTAGAAGAAAAGTCCACTCATAGTGACAAAGATTATATTGCATACTTAGACCGAAGTATTCCTTTCTTGACTTGGGCACCCGTAATTTTCATATCTGCCAAAACGGGATTTAAAGTTCAACGATTACTTGATATAATAATACAGACCTACGAAAAGCAAAATACTACTTTTGAACAAACTGAGATTGATGAGTTTTTGAGATCTTTGCTCAAGAAAAAAGTACCACCAAGAAGCAAAGGTACAAAACCTCCATTCATCCACACCATGAAACAAACTCAAATTAACCCACTTGGTTTTGAATTTGTTGCTAATCAGTCAAAAGCTATCAACTATGCCTACCGTCGCTTCATAAAAAAAGAATTAAGAAAAAAATTCAATCTTGGCGGTTGCAGTATCAAATTAGATTTCATAGAAAAAGTACATGTCCATGGACAAGATGGCCGAGGACCTGACTCAAAGAAATACGGTAAAAGATAAAAATCAAATCACATGTCTACTGAACAACCAAAAACTAAAATGACCGCTGAGTTCCTGGACAAGCTTATTCTTAATGATTTCCCAAATAATGGATTTGATTATGTTTACACGAACATTCAATTTGCCCTTAGATTTCCCAACAAAATAAATTTTTATGAAAGAATTGACCCAGAGGTTATTTTAACTTTTGACCAATATCTCACAGAAAAAATTGCTCCAAAATTTAATTTGCTCCCACCCGACGTAGTTCCGGAAGAAACTCAAGCTAAAATTGATATAGCTAATAAACTTTCCGCGGAACTTAAGCAATCCCTTCAAGAAAAAAAGCCAATCAAGGAAATTTACCAACTTCTAAAAAACTACAGAAAGCAACTTGGTGATACATTTAATATAATTCCAGAACTTGAATAATAACCTCTTCCAACTTTATAAACTTTTAACATTCAACCTATCAAATGAAAATTATTACAGGTCTAGGTAACCCTGGAAAAAAACACCAATTCACTCGTCACAATATCGGGTTTTCCGTTATTGAATTTTTACGTGATGAATGGGAACAAAGCGCTAATTTCTCTAGCTGGAGTGATAATAAAAAATTTCAAGCTCGTATTTCCGAAGGAAACTTAAATGGTGAGAAAATAATCCTAGCCAAACCACTGACCTTCATGAATAATTCCGGAGAAGCTGTCAGTCTATTGATGAACTTTTATAAAGTTGAGCCAAGCGATCTGATTGTTATTCATGATGAGATTGATTTGACTTTTGGTAATTACAAGGTTCAAAAGGACAAATCTGCAGCCGGTCATAATGGCATTAAATCAATCATTGAAAAAATTGGTAGCCAGAATTTTACCCGCGTCAGAGTTGGCGTTGGTAAAGAAGACAAGAGCAAGCAAGGTGACACCGCTCGTTTCGTTTTGAACAGTTTCGGTTTCTTAGAAAAATTCAAACTTAAAGATTTGAAACACAAAATTCTTGAAGAATTTAGAAATCATTTACTTTCTTAATCCACTATTTCCTATAAAATTCACATATTAAAAGACCGCTCCGATATTGCATCGGAGCGGTTTTGATTACTAACGTCGCCTTTTACTACGCGAACCTCTGGTTCCACGAGAACCTCGAGAACTGCGCACTGGACTAGAGCGACCACGCGAGCTGGAGCGATACGACTTACTCTTATTCCTACTCTTACTCTTACGCTTGCCGTAAGTCGAAGAATTGGCTCGAGACGAGCGCGAACGAGAACGATTTCCCGTGCTGTAATTCCGCTTGCCTTTGTTGCTTCGCTGTCGCTTCAACTTTGTTGAACTGCGACCACGCTTTTTGTGACCTTTGTTTTGCCACTTTTTATTACTGTGCTGTCGTTTACTCTTGGCATACTTCTTGTTTTTGTACGACTTTCCTTTGGAGAGCTTCTTGCCTTTGTACGACTTTCCCTTAGCGTACTTTTTGCCCTTAGCGTACTTTTTGCCCTTGGCGTACTTTTTGCCCTTGGCGTACTTTTTGCCTTTAGTGTAATGCTTCTTGTGATGAGCTCGCCAATGTCGAGGATGATTGTGGTATGTGGAAGTGTGATATCGTTTGTAATACCATGGATGAACCCAGTAACGATGGCCATTGTACCAATGTGAATGGTATCGTACGTAGTGGTTGTTATACCAATAATACGGAAAACCATTGTAGTAAAAGGACAGACCAACATAATCCAACGGCCAAAAACTCAGAGAAACCACAGTTTGAGGTTCATCAAAGTAGTAATAGTCAGGATCAACTTCTACCACATCACCAGAACTTTCATCAAACTCTTCATCCCAGCACAGATCGCAGTCGTACTGACATTCATAGTCGTCTTCAGCGCAACCGCACTCATCGCAGTTGAAATAAGTTTCGCTTCCAACTGTCCAGTCAGAAGCAGTTGAGTCACGATCCCAACCCTCAATATACTGAGCCTGGGCAACTGAAGCACCAACCAAACAAATGGCCAATGCAATTGTCAAAAATACGAACTTTCTCATACTAACCTCCTATGTAAAAAAGTCCAACTTACTAATTTATATTATATCACAGTATCGTCGCATAATAACACATACGCTTAGACCTGTCAACCAGTAACACTTCTGTCCTTTCTTTTAAAAGTCAAGATCCCTGTTCAGTTGAACAGGGATCAGTTTGACAAAACAAGATCCTCTACTACCGGCGATATCTGCGAGCCTGGCTTCTTGCTCTCTTGTAACGGAGATACTCCCGCTGACGAGCTTTCCGTTGCTGACTACGCCAGCGACGTTCGCTTCGACAGTCCGCATCACAAACATACGATTCCCGATAACGCGGGCCATCATCGTACGCGTAGTACGGGCGAGAAAAGCATCCGCTAATGGTGATCGACACAAAAGCAAACAGAATTACGAGAAGAAAATACTTCTTCATGATATCCTCCAAGGTTGTTTGATTGTCAGGATTATTTACTTATATAAACAATCCTCACCATCAAACTTAATACTTCGCATTTGATAAATCAGTTTTTACTTTTTTGTTAATCCGTATATCAGTAAAAATCAGTAATCAGTATTTAAAAAACTGATCCACACAATCAAACTTACCAGTGCAAGTTTCAGCAGTAAACTGACAAAACTTAACTCACGGATACTCCACAGCTAGGAGGGGATACTGTCTTTCTCCACTGGTAAGCATGATCACATAGACCAGCTTCCATAACAGTATATTATAGTATCCTATATAAGGTTGTCAAGGCTTTAAGCAAGTGGAACGAACCAATGAGCCTGGTTCTTGATCTAATTACAGTTTCATTATAGCATGTTTTAATAAAAAAGTCAAGTGTTATTACCACCCATTGCCTAAATTTACGACAAAGTTATCCGTTCAGAAAAAAAAGCTCAGTATATACTGAGCTTGTATTATTAAAATCCCCCTAAATACCACATCACCGAAATCGCACTTAATGGAACCCAGAAATTGTCCCAATTTTCTACATACAACTCTACTAAAGTAGCAACTATGGCTCCAACTATCAAAACTGACCAATTGATTTCCACATTTGTAACTGAGCAAAATGCCCAAACTGAGAAAACTCCGAAACAGAAAAAAGAAGATGATCCAATAAAAGTTTTTTTTCCGTACAATCTTTTTTTTCTAAGTCTCGGACTCACCAATCCATTAAATCCATTCCCTTTCCATTCTTTGCCAATCAAGCGCGCCATAGGATCACCAACAGCCAAAAGTAATACTCCACAGACCGCAATTTCTTTTGGCAAACCAAGGTGCAATTGCATTACAGCTATAATCAGACCTGCGAAAATATATTTACTTCCTGTACTCAAGCTGTTTAATTCACTATCTCTGAGCATGTTAAAGAAAAAATCTCCTGTCACAAAACGAATTAATTCTTCTGCCCAGGAATCCCCTTTCGCTCTTCGCCAATCCACAAACAAGAACAAAAAACCAAATGCAATTAAAAAACCGAGTAGTACTTCTCCACAAAACCAAAATATTAAAGCCGATCCACCTACTCCACAAAAATGCCAGAGTGCACGCAAATAATCCTGTGTTTTTTCATTATTTGAAAAGGACATTTATCCCCCTTTTTGCTAAATCCACACTCAAAGTTGATTAAAGCAAATTCCTTTGGTATGATATCATAATGTATATTAATTACCAATTCGTCAAACTCTAAATCCTAAATAAATTCAAATTCAAAAATCCAAATAGCGACAACCATTAATACTTTTTAAGTTTCGGACATTAACGCTTTGTATTTGTTTAGAATTTGCAAAATTGGTCAATTGATTAATTATCTATGAATGATTTAAAGTACTGGCTCGCCTTTTCTCAAATTACTCGCATTGGCGCGCAAAAAATAAAACTCTTAAAACAACACTTTCCCAACATGGAACAAGCCTGGAAAGCGTCAGAGTTTGAATTGCGCGAAGCTGGGCTTGAACGGTCAGTAATTGCCGAACTTTCTTCCCGACGCTCGAACATTAACCCAGATTTAGAATTAGAAAAATTAAATAAAGAAGATATCAAGATTGTAACTATTGATGATCCTGCCTATCCAATACTTTTAAAACAGACTTACAGTGCTCCATTTTTATTATATTACAAGGGTGACTTAGCCAACCTGCATAGTCAAACCGTAGCCGTTGTTGGCACTAGAAAAATGTCTACCTACGGTCAGCAAGTAACGCAAAAAATAGTCCAAGAATTAGTCAGCCAAGATGTTATAGTTGTTAGTGGTCTAGCTTTAGGCGTCGATGCTTTGGCACATACTACTTGCGTTAATGAACGAAAAATCACAATCGCCGTTCTAGGCTCAGGCTTGGACAGACAAAATATTTATCCAGCGACTAATCGAACTCTAGCAGAAAATATTTTACAAACCAATGGCTTGATTGTCTCTGAGTATCCTATTGGAATGATGCCACTCCGTCATAATTTCCCAGCGCGTAATCGAATTATTTCCGGCCTAAGTTTGGGAACTCTGGTTATTGAAGCTGGTGAAACATCAGGCGCATTGATTACTGCCAAGTTCGCATTAGAACAAAATCGTGAAGTGTTTGCCATTCCAGGACAAATTAATCACCCTATGTCCATTGGTACTAATAATCTGATTAAACAAGGTGCTAAGTTAGTTCAGTCCGCTGAAGATATTTTCGAAGAATTGCAAATCAAAGAACTAAAACAACAGCATGAAGCTAAACAAGTGATTCCTGATTCTGCAGAAGAAGGCGCAATTCTAAAACATTTACTAACTGAACCACTTCATATCAATGAGCTTGTAAAACTAAGCGATCTCACAACGCAGGAAGTAAATTCAACTTTGATGATGCTAGAAATGAAAGGAAAGGTAAAGAATTTAGGGAATAATAGTTATATAGCGAATATTTAATTATCAATTTACAATTTTCTAATTTTCATTAAATTCACAATTTGCAATTTTCAAATAAACCATCTACTGAATTGAAAATTCTGGTATTGAAAATTTATTGTAAAATTAAAAATTGATAATTGAAAATTTTTGTAATTCGCTCACACCCGGTCTTCCGCCTTCGTCAGAAACTACGGCGAACAGGAAAGACACGGGTTAAGTACTTTTTTTCTCAATAAAAAAAGGCACTGAAATCGTTCAGTTGCCTTTTTGGTTATTATTTACATTATCGTAACTCGTAGGTCACAAAGAGCATGTGAACCCGGGGTCCAACCAATAAACTCGCCGCCCGCTTCTTCACAAACGCGAGAGTCATCAGCTTTATTTTCTGAAGCAGGAACAACACAAAGCTCCATGGGTAAATCACGAACAGAATAGGATAAGCCATGCACCTTCCGACAAGAATGATACAATTCGCGCTTAGCTGAGTAGATCCTGTCCGATAAAAAAGCATCTTGTTCTTCAACTGCTTTCTTTTTCAAAACGCTTGAATCCACAGAAGCAGCCTCTTTTGAAGAACTATACTTCATCATACAAATCACACCATCGAGATTCACCCCGACATCCTCACCTCCAGCTGCCGCGCAAGCATCGATTGCAACTTGCATCTCCGCCGTCACTGCAACAGTGACATCAGAGATAGAAGACACTTGCTTTGCACAATCACACTCCATAAGAAGTTCTTGTTCACGCGAGCCATAGCCCCTTCCAACATGAAAAGACAAAGCTGAAGCCAAAAGCATTAACAAAGTAGAAAATATTACTCCTCTCATTTATTCCTCCAAAGTTTGAATTATACATCTTCCTGTCAGTTATCTTTTTGAATTACAGAAATAGCTAGCCTTCTTTTCTCCTCCGTATCGCAATAGCCATTGGCCGGAGCATCCGCATACCGAAAAAAGCCAAAAACAAACCGCCAATTCCTCCCAGAAACAAATCACCAAAGCAGAAAAACAAGCCTGAAAAACCATGAATCATCAAATTAGAGTAGATCAATCCAAGTACGCCAGCTGTAATAGCGAAAAAAATTGACCAACCCATAACGCGATAATTATCAATCCCCATACAGGAATTCATAGCCAAGGCGAAAGTTGAAATAATCCCAATCGCCAAAACTATGGCGATAAGAATATAACGCAAAATATTGTCAATACCAGGAAAAAGGTAGGCATTACCTCCAACAGTCAAGCCTGTAGTGATTACTACACCAACCAAAATGGCCAGATAGTTTTTCCAAGTGAAACCTGAAATACTACTGAGCATTTTGCACCTCCTGCAATCTACTCTGGAAGGTCGGGTCACCAAAAAGCCCGAAACAGTACAAAGTTAGGCCGTAGCCAACCATACTAGTCGGTAACCACCAGCCATACTCAAAAGCATAACCAGGAAAAACTCCCAGTAGTTTAAATGTTCCAGAAATGACAATATACAAAACGAAAACCAAACCAGTCGTCCGGACCAATGAGTAAGCCTTGTATGGCTTCCAACTCGAACGGATATCCATAAACGTGCCATCCGCCAGCATACTAACAGCAAAAGCCAAAAAACCAACAGTCAACCCTAACTTGAGTAGAATCTGGTTCTCAACCATGTCCCAAGACGCGCCCGACACACACACATCTATAAAACCAGCTGTGCAGGTAATAGCGGTCAGCAGAAAACCAAAAACCCCCAGAAAAGAAAAAAAGATTCTCATAATTTTTTCCCGCATTTAATCCTCCGTTATATCTTCGTTTTCAAAAAACATAGACGTTTCATTATAACAAAAATTATTGCTTTTGTCAAGGTTGTTGTAAAATAAGAAGAAATATCCTATAATGAATACACAGTATGACTATTTATCAAAAATACAAAAACGCTGAAGCTTATCTCGAATCTCTAGGCAATATTCGCAGTGTTGATTTTTTTCAGGGCACTTCCAATCCTGATCATCATTTTAAGCGCACCAAACTGCTTTTAAAACTCGGTGGCAATCCAGACAAGGGCCTAAAAATAATTCATGTAGCGGGAACCAGTGGTAAGGGATCAGTGGTAAATTATATTTATAATATTTTGCAAAAAACAGGATTCAACGTGGGTGCTCACTTCTCCCCCTTTGTTTCTGTGGCCACGGAAAAAATTCAAATCAATGGAAAATTTATTTCCATGAAGGATTTCGTTGAACTGGTTGAAGAAATAAAACCCGTCATTGAAAAATGCCACCAGCAATTTGACATGCCCAGCTACTTTGAAGTTTGGCATTTATTATGCCTAATGTATTTTAAAAAACAAAAATGTGACTTTGTTGTTCAGGAAACTGGTTGCGGTGGACGCTACGATGGCTCAAATGCAGTTTACAAAACTTTAGTTTCAGTAATAACGAACATTGGACTTGATCATACCCACATTTTGGGAGATACAATCGAAAAAATCGCCTATGAAAAAGCTGGTATCATTCGCCAAGGCGGAAAAGTCTTTACTGCAGTAACAAAACCAAAAGCTTTGGAAGTTATACAAAAGGAATGTGATAAGCTTGGAGCTGATTTAACTATAGTTAACTGTAAAGACGCGATTAATCGCGTCTCCACAGCCACTGTGAATGAAGATCTTGCCCGCGCCGTAACCGAGCATCTCAAAATTGAAGAGAAACATATCCGACGCGGCTTAAATGAACCCAACCCCATACCAGCTAGATTTGAAATTGTCAGAAAAAAACCTTTGGTGATTTTGGATGGAGCGCATAATCCAGATAAACTGGCCTACCTGGCGAGTAAAATCCTAAATCCTAAATTCAAAATCCTAAACAAATTCAAAATTCAAAATCCAAACTCCAGAAAACTACATTTGATCTGTGCATTAGGGCAGCACAAAAAACCGAAAGACTGTTTCAAAGAACTATTAAAACAAACTGATTATCTATATGTCACTCGCCCACTCTTGGCTATACGCAAATTCATTGACCCGGTTGTGATTGCTAAAGAATTGAAGACTCTCTCTCTCCGACTACTGCCTTCGCTGAAGCTTCGGCAATCAGGAAAGTCAGGGGTCAAGACTCAAGTTTTCCTTGATCCGCAACAAGCGCTTGAAGCCGCTATTAAAAAAGCTAAACCAAATGATTTAATTTTGGCAACAGGTTCTTTCTTTCTTTGTTCTGATCTAAGAAAAAATTGGTATAGCGAAGAGGCTCAACTTAAACAAAGGACAAATTTTACAAAATAAACTCCTCAATAAAAAAACCGCCTCGGACGTTGCCGAAAGGCGGTTTTTGTTTTGATCAGGAGGAAAGCACCTCCCAACCATCTTCTCTTCGATACCAAAATTCACCGAGATACCAAACGAACTTTTCTTTCTCAGTTAATACCCTATATTCTACAAGAAGCGTGAGAAATTGCTTTCCTTTTGAGCCCGTACTTTTCCTCCGCATAAAATCGCCCCAATTCATACCACCGCCAAAGCCTGCTGCTTCTCCGCTCGGATACTTTTTGCCTCAGTAAGCTTTACACTTAGTTGTAAATCAGCCAATTCTTTTTCAAATACATCAGGTTGTATTCCTGCCATATCAGCCCCCACACAAAACACTAAAACTCATATACTCTATTTAAACTTAACTACCTGCACCCAGCCCTCGGCTGTTCGCCGGCAAAGCCCAAAATCGAATATCCCGTCACTAACATAATTTTCTTCTGAAGAAATAAGACCCCACTCCTCCAGACTAGAAAAATAGTCCTGAATATCAGGAGTGGTTTCTGCTAAAAAAAACTGGCATTGAATACTCGTCTTCTCAAAAATAAGTTTATCGAGAAAAGTGACACCGCCAGCTTCATTTGTGCCAGTCTTGCCAATCTTGACTCGATTCTTATCTGCACTATGAAAGATATTTACCGATACGCCACCCAGCTCTCGCCAAAGAGCCAAGAATTCTTTTTCTGGACCATGGATCTCATCACGCAGCCTGTTGATTCTTTTCTCAACTTTGGCCTTGATCACTAGCTGCTCTGCCTTCTCTCGGATTAAAACTACTAGAACTTCGCCCAATTCAACCAATCGATCTTCCTGGCTCACACACTTCTCCCTGTTTAGTTTTCAAACAACGACGTTATTAAAAGCAATTTAACCTATTCGGTCACTTTTGTCAATAAAAAGAAACTAAGGGTTATGACTGATAATTATTAAGAACAGACTCAACCCGAGTTTCAATTCTCCAATTTCCAATTTCTTTTAGCCCATTTGACAAACTTTTTCATCTCTGTCATATTTGGACTTGAATACTCAGCAAGACGAGCAAGACGAGCAAGACGAGTAAATTAGAAGACTTGTCTCGCCTGTTTCACTTGTCTCGTTTGTTTAACTTATGAAGTTAGTAATCGTAGAGTCTCCAACTAAGGCAAAAACTATCTCCAAATTTTTATCAAAAGAATACAAAGTCGAATCTTCATACGGCCATGTTCGTGATTTATCAAAAAAGAAAATGGGCATTGATATAGAAAACAACTTTGAACCTACTTATGAAGTGGGAGAAAGATCTGTAACGCAAGTCGCAAAATTAAAGAAACTGGCCAAAAGTGCCGACGAAATATTATTCGCACCCGATGAAGATCGAGAAGGAGAAGCGATTGCCTGGCATCTAAAGGAAATCCTCAAACCAAAAAATTATAAACGAATTGGTTTTCATGAAATTACCAAAAAGGCAATTGAGAAAGCAATAGAAAATCCACACGACATTGACATGAATTTAGTTGATGCACAACAAGCTCGTCGGATATTAGATCGCCTAGTCGGATTTGAACTATCCCCTTTTCTATGGCAAAAAGTAGCTCGTGGACTATCTGCCGGTCGAGTCCAATCAGTCTGCGTTCGATTAATCGTAGAAAAGGAGCGCGAACGAGAAGCTTTTAAAATAGATGAATATTGGACACTTGAAGCAATCTTTGATGCAAATGATAAAATTAAAATTGAAGCAAAACTCCACGCAATTGATGGTAAATCATTGAAAAAATTACAAATCAAAAATGAAAAAGAGGCAAAAAAACTGGAAGAAATCCTTAAATCAACAAATTACAAAATTTCTAACATTGAAACTAAAGATAGTAAGAAAAAAGTTCCTGAGCCGTTCAAAACTTCAACTTTGCAACAAAATGCCAACAATCGTTTGCACATGTCAGCCAAAGATACCATGCGAGTAGCTCAGCAACTTTATGAAGGTATTAAGCTCGGCAGTAAAGACGCAGTTGGTCTTATCACCTACATGAGAACTGACTCACTAAATTTATCAGATGATTTTCTAAGTGCTTGTCATAAATATATTAAAGATGAAATTGGGAAAGATTATGCACCAGAAAAGCCTAGGACTTTCAAAACCAAAACCAAGGGCGCCCAAGAAGCACATGAGGCTATTCGACCAACTCATGTAGACTTTTCACCTGAAGACATCAAGGATCATTTGGACGAAAAACAATTCAAAGTTTACAATTTAATTTGGCAAAGAGCCGTTGCCAGTCAAATGAAAGAAGCTATTGTTAGCAACACTTCAATCGACATCAATAGCAAAGATGATAAATATACTTTCCGAGCCACAGGACAAATTATTAAATTTGACGGCTTTTTGAAAATTTACCAAACTGATACTAAAGAAAACATTCTTCCAGCAGTTAAAGAAAATCAAGAAATCAAGATTGAAGAACTCAAACCAATTCAACATTTTACTCAACCGCCAGCGAGATATACTGAAGCGACCTTAGTTAAAATTCTTGAAGAATATGGGATTGGTCGACCTTCCACCTATGCTCCAACTATTTCTACTATCCAAGACCGAAATTATGTAATCAAAGAAGAAAAAAGATTGAAACCAACCGACATGGGAATTATTGTCAACGACATTCTGGTTGAACACTTTCCGGATATTGTTGATTACAAATTCACAGCTGAGATGGAAGAAGATCTCGATCTAATTGCTCACGGCAAAAAGAAATGGCAACCAATCATCAAAGCTTTTTATGGACCATTCCACAAGAACTTAGAAAAGAAAACCAAAACTTTAACAAAAGAAGAATTAACTCAGGAAAATACCGAAGAGGTTTGTGAAAAATGCGGTGAACCAATGGTTATCAAGACCGGCCGCTTTGGAAGATTCATGGCTTGTACTGGCTACCCTGAATGCAAAACCACAAAACCAGTTCCAGGTAGTGAAGAAGCAACTGTAGAGCCAGAACTTATTGAAGAAGAATGTCCTGACTGTGGTGCTAAGCTGGCCAAACGACGTGGACGATATGGATTCTTCTTGGGCTGTTCAAATTATCCTGATTGTAAATTTATAAAAAAATTTAGTAAAGGTACTGGCGTTAAATGCCCTGACTGTGGTGAAGGTGAGATTGTTTCTCGTAAAGGCAGAAGTAAAAGAATTTTTTACGGTTGTGATAAATATCCAAAGTGCAAATTTGTTCTTTGGGGAAAACCAACCGGTAATAAATGCAAAGTTTGTAACTCTCTAATGGCTGAAAAAGGAAAGACCGAAGTTTGCGGAAACAAGGATTGCGAAACAAATAAAACAAGTGAATAATGATCAATTCCCCAAATTCTAAATACTTTCAAAATTCAATAAAAGCCCAAAATACAACTTATTAAATGTGAATTTGGGATTTTGTATTTGTTTAGGATTTAGGATTTTGAACTTCTAAAAAAGCAGTTATCTGACAGGCGAAGATGCGCATCTTCGCCTGTCAGATAACTGCTTTTTTAGTGTAGGGAATCTGGATTGTAACCCCAATTATTGTTGATGATAAGGGTGTCACAGAAACCCTACAAAGATATAATAGTAAAATGACATTAATTTGTCAATTGTTAATAACTAAAATAAAATCTAAAATTAGACCTTTTTAAAACAAAAACTCCTGGACCAAAGGCCCGGGAGTTTTCGAATTGGGAATACTTCCCTACCATCAACAAATTCATTATAGCAAAGATTTTTGACTTTGTCAAGACTGCTCTTGATTTTTCCCTAAAATATGCTAAATTGTTAGTATATGGCTATTAAAAAGATAATTCAATTAATCGAAGAAAAGCAGCCAATTCCCTCTTTTACGATCATTCGCAAAACATTCAAATTTTTCAAAGAGCAAACCAAGGATCTTCCCTTCATAGACAAGCGAAACCTACAAAACAAGGCGCTAGAAAGAGCAAGTTACTTGGCGAAGGAGAATGCTAGAATTGAATTTATTTGCGCTGCTATTCTTTTTGATTTGCCAAAAAGGGATAAAAATATTTTTGAGAAAATACAAAAAGATCTCTCAGAGGATATATTCTTAATTGTAAAATCCTACGACCTGGCCAGACAATATTTGTCTGGCAAAAATGAAGCCTATTTTGAACATGTTTACCGGACCGCTTTAACTTTAGCAAAAATCAAAATGTCTACTGCAGCAATTTGCGCTGCATTATTACACGAACTTCCCGTATTATCACAACTCTCCTCCCAAAAAATAGAAAAATTAACCAGCAAAGAAGTAGCTAAACTGTGTGCAAATTTTCAAAAAATCAGAAAGATTAGAACCGCAAACAATCAACTGTACGTCAATCAACTCAGAGAGATGACCATTGCCATGGCCGAGGATCTCCAAGTGATTATTATCAAAATGAGTTCAAATATTGATAGAATGAAACATCGGCTTATTTCCTCAGATGAAAAGTTACGTAACGTTGCCCTAGAATCAAGAGAAATTTTAGCACCATTGGCCGACCTACTTGGTATCTGGCAATTGCGTTGGCAACTCGAGGATTACTCATTCAAAATCTTAGAACCAGAAGAATATGAAAAAATCAATCAACGGTTCAATGTAGATGAAAGAAAGAATCGTGATAAATATATTCATAAAACAAAAAACCATCTAACAAAAACTGCAAAAATGGCAGGCATCAACTGTCAGATAAGTGGCCGTTTCAAACATTTTCATAGCATTCATCGAAAAATGATTGTAAAGAAAAAAAGTTTTTATGAGATCGGTGATATTTTCGCACTGAGAGTGGTTGTTGATTCGATTGATGACTGCTATCGAATGATTGGTCATATTCACCGACTATGGAAACCAAAACAGCGACGATTCAAGGACTATATTGCTGACCCTAAAAGTAACCAATATCGAAGCTTACATACTACTGTAATCGGGATCAACAATAGATTGACAGAGTTTCAAGTGAGAACAAAAGAAATGAACGAAACTGCTGATTATGGCATTGCTGCACATTGGTATTACAAAAATCCACGCAAGAAATCACCTGAATGGATCCAAGAACTATTAATCAAACAACAACAACACAAAAGCGACCAGGACTTTTTGGCTAAATTCCATTCTGAAATCCTGGGCGGCAGAATATATATTTACACGCCAAAGGGTGATGTTATCTCATTACCTGAAGGATCCACGCCAATCGACTTTGCCTATCAAGTCCACACTGAAGTAGGTCATAAATGTAGTGAAGCATTTGTAAACGAGTTACCAGTGCCACTCAACTACGTACTTTCCTCAAATGACATAATCAAAATCATTGTTGACCGCTCTCAGGCTGGCCCCAAAGCCGAATGGCTTGAATTTGTCAAAACTCCTGGAGCCAAGAAAAGTATTGAAAATTATTTCAACCGTCCTCCCATGGAAAGAAACCTTTAATTCTGCTACAATATATATACGTTAATCACCAAACCTGTAGCATGTAACATGTAACATTAACAGAAGTAATGATACATGATTCATGATATATGTTTCATGACAAATGACCATCCGCCAATTACTGGAGACAATTAAAGAAACTCATGATTGCAAACAAGCTGACCTAGACCTAGTTGAGCAAGCTTATAATTTTGCTGAGACTGCTCACCTGAGCCAAAAAAGATCAACTGGCGATGACTATATCGAGCATTGTCTACAAACTGCTAATAGTTTGGCTGAACTAAAATTACCAATCTCAATGATTGCCGCTGGGCTATTACATGATGTTCCTGAAGACACCAAGTTCACTCTAGAGAACATTAAAACTGAATTTGGCTCTGACATTGCTAGCATGGTTGAAGGCATTACAAAACTGGGACGTATTAAGTATCGAGGGATAGATCGTTATGTCGAAAACCTAAGAAAAATGTTTGTAGCGATGGCCCAGGATATCAGGGTTGTCCTGATAAAATTTGCTGACCGTTTACATAATCTACAAACCTTGTACGCATTACCTGCAGACAAGCAAAAAAGAATTGCTCAAGAAACTTTGGAAATTTATGCACCAATTGCTAATCGATTAGGGATTGGTGAACTACAATCCAAACTGGAGGATGCTGCTTTTAAATATGCCTACCCAGATGATTTTAACAAAACAGAACAACTTATAAAGAACAATTTTCCGATCAAGAAAAAAACATTGAACAATATGGTCCGGAAAATCAAAAATAAATTAGACAAGGACGACATAAAATATTATGATATATACGGAAGGACCAAACATTACTACAGTTTTTTCAGAAAATACCAAAAATATCACAATGATATAAAACAAATCTATGATTTGGTTGCCATGCGTATCATAGTTGATAGTGTAGCTGATTGTTATGCTGTGCTTGGTATTATTCACAATGTTTGGAAACCAATTCGTGGTCGGATCAAAGACTATATTGCTCAACCAAAACCAAACGGCTACCAATCTCTACACACTGCTGTGTTTGGAGATGACCAAGAAATTGTAGAAATTCAAATCAGAACCCAAAAAATGCACGATCAGGCAGAACTAGGAATCGCAGCGCATTGGCAATATAAAGAATTCCAAAAAGTTAGCAAAAAGGAAGTTGAATGGGTACAGGAACTGGCTGAATGGCTAAAACAAATTGGTGACAATAACCGATTCTTAGAAGGTGCTAAAATTGATGTATTTCAAAATAGAATTTTTGTATTTACCCCACAAGGTGACGTAATCGATCTACCTGATGGCGCTACTCCAATTGATTTTGCTTATCATATTCATACAGAGATTGGCAACAAATGTTCGCGATCTTTAATTAATAACGAAATTGTTGCACTTGATCACAGACTAAAAAATGGTGACGTAGTACAAATTGTTACTGACAAAAATCGTAAAGGGCCAAACCCTGAATGGTTAAACTTTGTTAAGACCAGAACTGCCAGACAGCATATTGAAACTCAGAAAAACAAAAACTGGAAAAAATTCATTCCTAAATTTTCAAAATAAAAAACCTCAATCAGGGGTTTCCAAAATAAAAATATGCACATGAAAAAACTTTTTGCAATCATTTTTGTACTTCTAATTGCTGGTACTATCACTACAGTTTCAGTCAACGCTGGCAACAACTCTTCTATCGTAGGCTCAGGCGCTTTTTGTTATAAAACTGTAGACGTAAGTTTAAAAGCTTATTGTGGAATGGGTCAAATATCTCAATGCGATGTTTACCTTGGCTTATACAAAGAACACTGTAATAATGATTTTACTTTTACTGCTGCCATGTTGATCGATTTTGAAAATTTGTTCAAATATAATACCAATACTGGTCAGCAAATTTACACTATTATTAACAAGCTACGTGACAGAGCAGGTCATAGTGCTTACGGGGTGCATTTTAATGATTTCGACAACCCTTATATCAATCCAAGTATTGTTGGTGCTTTCACTCAATACCCTAACAATAATGGTGTCAATATTGTAGATATTTTAAATGGTGAATCAGCCTTTTTTCAATTTGCTTCTGATGAAGCGCAAATAGTTAATCCTGGCATAACAAACCCAACCTCTCTAACTGATCCAGCAAACCAAACTAGTGACCCTGTCTTTTTTAGTTGTGCAGACAAAGCTGAAAACTGCACTACCATTGAGTTGTGTTCAGCCCCACCACGTAGCGCCGCAAATTGGTACAACGATTCCTGTCATACTGACGCACAAAAAGCTACCGGTCTGGCCTGCAACGTAAACTATGAATGTCAAACCAATAAATGTGTAGCTGGAGATCAAGGCAAAAAGTGTACTTGCGAGACTATGAGTGACTGTAAAATTTTAAACCCAGATCGTTGGTGCAACAAAGATACTTCCATGTGTATTGATAAACAACCTGCTGGTGCAGCATCCGTACATGGGTATGCTTGTCTTGGAGGTTTAATGACCGATTCAGCTGATAATAATATCAAAAAATGCACCTGCACAGTAGGCTCAACGCAAGGCTGTCCTGAAGGCAAAACCTGTCAAAGTTTGTTCTCTTGTGTAAATACAGCTCAGTACAATCCTGATGCCGGAAAACAAGGTGCTGTATGTCAAACCAATAATCAATGCGAAAGTGGTACCTGCGTAAATAACATTTGTAATTGCACTTCTCATGATAATTGTTTGGACACCAGTTCTTATTGTGATATACAGGGTGATAAATCTTGTAAACCTAAAAAAATCGGCGGTCTATCTGCAACAAATGCGTATGAATGTTTGTGGAATTGGCAAGCTGGAAAATGCGGATGTTTAGAAGGATCCCCAGAAGGTTGTATGCCTGGACAAAGTTGTGAAAACAACTCCTGCGATCAAGGACAACCAGGTGGATCAACATATAACTGGTTTGAAGTTATGCATGGCAATGACCAACAAAACCAATGCTGTGAAACAGACCCCAACGCTTGCTTTAATAACATCCCAAGTAGTTTACAAGACTATGTAAAAAATACTGAATCCTTTGAACAAGGTGACACTAAATTAGCTGAATACAATGCACTTGCCGACGCCTGTTTAAACACACATGCTTGTTCAGCAGGCGATGCTAACTGTGAGGCAGCGCCAAATGGCGACCCGCCTGAAAGTTGTACTTCAGATTCTAATTGTCAGAATAATCAATTCTGTGCTACCTATCTCAGTCCTAAAATTTGTTTTGACAAAGGAACACTTAATGCTGACTGTGGTAATGGTAACCAATGTTTATCTAACAAATGCAATAACAACAAATGTACAGAACCACCAGCTCCGCCACCAAATCAAGGCGGTCCAACCTTGCCTGGCAAAGGTGAAATCTGTACAAATGAGGGTAATAACGGTCAATGTCAACCAGGTCTATTTTGTAAGACTGATATAATTGGTGGAACACCAGCCGACATGAATAAATGCATTGAAAAACTGGCTAGTGAACAAACCTGCAACGAAGCAGCTCAATGTATTTCTGGTACTTGTACAACAAGCAAATGCACTGAGCCAACCCAAGAGCAAGAAGCAAAACAAGAACAGGATCTTAATCCACCACCTCCACCGCCCCCACCACCTGCACCAGAAAGCGAAATGTATCAAGTTATGCATGGTAACGACCAACAGCAACAATGCTGTACATCTGACCCCAACGCTTGCTTCAACAGCATCCCAAGTGATTTACAAAATTATATAAAAAATGCGGAATCCTTTGAGCAAGGTGATCCTCAATTAGCTGAATACAATGCACTAACTAACGCCTGTTTATCACAAAATGGTTGTGGTTCAAATAGTTGCTCTGCTCCTCAAACTCCAATTTGTGGAAATGGTAATAAAGAAGGAACCGAAGAATGTGATGACGGAAACAAAGAAGAGGCTGATGCTTGCAAAAACGACTGTAAACTTGCTGCCGCTCCTGCAAATTGCGGTAATGGTGTACATGATGCAGGAGAAGGCTGTGATGATGGTAATGTTGTTGCTGGTGATGGTTGCTCAAATGTTTGTATAATAGAGGCTTGTGGTAACTCTATACTTGACGTAGGTGAAGATTGCGATGACGGAAATAATACTGCTGAAGATGGTTGTGATCCAGATTGTAAAACTGAACCCACACCACAGCAAGCATATGGTGATAAAGGTACAAATGCTGCTTGTCAAACTTTTTCCGAGGCTGGAAAAAATGACTGTACATCAGGTTTATATTGTGGTGAGCCTCCGAGTCCCAAAGAATGTATCTCTCAACAAGGAACTAATGGAGCCTGTGAGCAAAACTACATGTGCTTTTCAAACAACTGTAATGACCTTGTCCATGTTTGCGAAAACGCAGTTCAAGCTCAAGGTGCCCCTGGCGAGACGCCACCCCCAACTCCAGAACAAACATATGGTTCTAAAGGAGAAAATGATACCTGCACACCTCAAACCAGTAGCAATGAGTGCTCCCAAGGATTTTTTTGTGATGATATTCAAAAGATATGTACTCCGCAATTAGGCACAGGTGAAACCCCTTGTGACTACAGCACCATGTGTTTATCTAACAACTGTAATCCTCAAAACAAAACTTGCGAAGACGCAATTCAACCTCAAGGATCACCTGGCGATGCTCCAGCTGCACCAAAAACTTGTGCCAAGCATGATGAATGCTCCAGTGAACAATACTGTGATTTTAATGGTGATAAAAAATGTAAAGATAAAATCACTGGAGGTGTAAATTGCTCAACCTACCTCGGAACTATGTGTAAAAGTGATATCTGTATTACTGGTGTTTCTCTATGCGCTTGCACCGATAATTCACACTGTGGTCAAGAACCTGGAGCAGAACAATATTGTGTTATTGAAGATCAGGAATGTAAAGCAAAATCCATAGCTGGAGGCACTTGTAAATTACATAGCGACTGTGTCAGTACTGCCTGGTGTGAAAACGCAACCACTTGCACAGCAGACGTAGAAGCTGGTAAAGATTGCGTTACAACAACTGGTGGCGATGAAATGTGTCCGGCAAATCATAAGTGTGTAGAAAAAGATGTAGGTGGCGTCAAAAAGACCATTTGTGCATGTACTGCAACTGGTTGTGGTGAAGGCAAGTATTGTGACGTTACAGGTAATAAATGCACAGATAAAGGCGCAGGTGGCGCACTTTGTGCACCAGGCGTTGGTGGAGATGCTTCCTGTAAATCAGGTAAATGTGGCTCTGACAATAAATGTACTCAACCAATTGCTGGCGGTGGTGAAGTTCCCGTAACAAACCTACCAAACTTCATGAATACCGATAACCCCTATGAAGTAATCGGAAATGTAATCACCTTCTTGATAGGCCTAACTGGATCTATAGCCCTGGTAATGTTCATCTATGGTGGTAGCCTCTGGCTGATTTCTGCTGGCCGTGAAGACTATGTAAAGAAAGGCACACAAACCATGGTCTGGGCAGTGATCGGATTGGCTGTAATTTTCAGCAGCTATCTGATAATTCAGTTTATTGTAAGATTTATTGGTGGAAATATATAAAAAAGAAAATATTAAAAAAACTCCTGCTTTTTAAGTGGGAGTTTTTTTAATATTGACAACTATAGGCAAATAAGTTAATATAATCAGTCCAACAAGGTTCATTAAAAACATGGAGGTATATAATGTTTTCACAATTTTTCACACTGGGTAGTCTCAGTGCAATACATTGGATCTCTGGTATTGTTGTCTTTGCTCTGATAATTGCTTTTTGGCTAGCTCATTGTTATTGTTTAACCAAATCAGGAACCGTGACCATCCTCGGAAAATGGGGATCAGATGCTTGTGAGATCAGAGGTCCGGGACTAGGATTTTTCTGGTATCCGTTCATACAAATAATGGATGTTATCGCCATTCAAAGACAGAGTTTTGACATTGAAAACATGGTTATCAACTGCAGAACTGATACCAATGGCCAAAATGGAACCAAAGCAACTGCTGGAAAAATTGACTACACTAAAACTGGAGTCATTGAAGTACAAACTAACGAAATTAGTATTGTCTATAAAACCAGCTTTAGTGCTGATCCTAAAAAAACAGATCAAACATTAGAAGGTTTTTATGAAGTCAGCACAGACGGAAAAATAGATCATAAAACCATACAACGCATGCTCAAAGACGTTGTGCAACAACACCTCAAAGCAGAAATTGAAAAAATGACTATCTCTACAGTAATGAGTGTTCAGCAAACACTCATCAATACAATAAAAGATCTTGTCAGCAAAAATCTGGAGACTAGGGGCTTACCAATCGAAATCACCGATCTTTCTCTTAACAAAAGAATTGAGCTGGCCAACACTGCTGACGCTGAGGCTCTCCGAGCCAAAGCAACCGCCCGCCTTCAACTGGCAGCAGTAGAAGATGAGCAAGCAGTGGAAATTGAAAAGGCTAAGCTGCAAATTGTAGTAACCAGACATGAAGCTGAAGCTCTGGCCGCCAAAATGGAAGTTTTAGCAAAGGCTTACGGTTTTGACGAATTACCACCAGCCAGCGTGGCAAAAGCCTGGCTAACGGCTGACACAATTAAAGCATACGAGGCAATCGGGACAAGTTCCAGCTCTAAGGTTGTAATGCTACCCAATATCGGTAGTTTGCTTCCTCAAGTGGAAAACATGCTGGTCGATCTTAGTAAAAAAGGAGGCGGTTAATGAGGAATCCGCTTGCCGCTAAGTTTAGAGGCCCTATTTTCATACTTTTATTGGCTGGAATATGTTTGATTGGCATTGAATCGGCCTGGGCTGAAGGAGACCTGTGGTACAAGCTGGCCATACCTTGCGCGCTGGGAGTTGCTGGACTGATCATGCTATTCATTAACCTAACAAAGGTAAATGATTCACCCTCACCAACTGATACAGCTGGGTCAGACAAGGCTACCACGGATAAACCGACAAAACCTACCACAGCTTCGGCAAAATCAAAGGGCGGTGGACTAGAAGTACTTATGAGCCTAATGCTTTCCCTGGCAATTTTAGGTGGTGGAATCTGGTTTGTCAGTTGGTGTGTCAATGGCATCATGAAAAACAGTGTAGAAATCTCAGAACATGGTCAAGAAGAGGTCCGTGTTATAACAAGTCCTCTACCCATTGGACACGACTATGACTACGTTGATGACAAAATCTTCGATACCTACATCAAACCAGGCGTCATTTACAATGTCTTTGAACTTAAAAAAGGCCAACACTGGAAATGGTACTTTCAAAAAAATATCCTTTTTCGGGTAAAGAGTTCTGGAGATGAAGTTTTTGCTCTACTGGAAAGGCATCCGAAAAGTGGAACAACTTTTGAAGCCTACCAGGATGGCATGCTTCAAGTAAAGTCCAGTCAACCAAGCAATCATGTACGAATTATCCGCTTGGCCTCAACAAATGACTAATCAAAAGAGTCAGGATCCTCAGATCCTGACTCTTTAATTTTTATCCCATTTTTAATCAATCAAAATTGTCTTGGTACCGTAAAAGCTTAAACTGTTAATTATGACTTTGGAGTCATCGAAATCATTACGTATTTCAATTTCAATAATGCGGTCATTTAGATTCACGGCAATAACATCAACTAACTTTCCTGGTCGGGCCTCCATACGATCCTTCACCTGCTTGAACCAAATGGCCTTTTCATTATCAATTTCTATTTCTTCACTCTCATAACCTGCAGTGAATAAATTTTCAAATCGATTTTCATAGAACTCTTCTAATGTGTATTTCTCTTTCCAGTTGGTATAACCCATAATCTTTACTGAATCTTCACTATTATTCTCCGGCTGAAACCGAGAAATTAAACCATCCTCGCCACTATCCCAAACTATCCAACCTTTTGGAAAGCGTAATTCATAACGAAAGGCTGGATTGGTATACAACTGCCAACCCTTCACTAATACTTTTATTGTTTTTTCATTAATTTCAAAAACGTTTGGATTGTCTGCTTTTTCACAGCCGACCAAACTTAATGACAAACAAATTAATAACCCTCCAAGTAATATCTTGTTCATAAGAATTTCTTTACTCAATAATTTTATTTACAATAGATTCTAATTCTTCTTCTGAATAAAATTCAACTTCAATTTTACCCTGCCCGCCACTTTTCTTTATATTAACTTTGGTATTTAGTCGACTTCGGAGAATATCTTCTTTTTCTTCTAATAATGGATCTACCTTTTTAGCCCTTGCTATTTTTGGTCCTGTTTTTTTACTTATATTTTCCACATCACGAACAGTATAATCAGATTGAATAATTTTGTCCAATAGTTTTAATTGTTCTTTTTCATCCTCCAAACCGGCAATAACTTTGGCATGGCCTTCTGAAATTATACCTTCTACTAAAGCTCCTTGGACCTTCGCCGCTAAAGACAAAAATCGAATAGTATTAGCTACTGCGGAACGACTAACTCCCAATTTTACCCCAACATCTTCTTGCGATAACCCAAACTCATCCATCAATCGCTCATAAGCTATTGCTTTCTCAATTGGGTTCAAGCTTTTTCGTTGCACATTTTCAATTATAGCTAATTCCAATTTGTCCTGTTCTTCAACCTCACGAACTATTGCCGGCACGGTATTTAAACCTAAAATTTTTGCCGATCTTAATCTTCTTTCTCCAGCAATTAATTGATAGCCATCAGTTACTTTAGTTACAATTATCGGCTGAATTATTCCATGTACTTTTATAGATTCCATCAGCTCCTCCAGATCTTCATGAGCAAATGTCTTGCGGGGCTGCATTGGATTCGCTTCAACATCATCTACTGGTATTTGTAAAATCCTTTGCAAATCGTCAGTTACTAAAAAATCCTTATTCTTATCAGAAATAATATTAGCTGGTATTTTTTTTGGTATTAAAGAGCCAAGCCCTCGACCTAATCCTGTTACTTTGACCATAATTTTTATTTTATTTTTTGTTTAAATAATTTCAATCATCTCACGAGCTAGCTTTTGATATGCCCGGGCACCCTTTGAAGATGGGTCATAGTGTAAAATCGACTTACCATGACTTGGTGACTCAGTTAAGCGTACATTGCGCGGGATAACAGTTCTGAAAATTTTATCTGGGAAAAATTTATATAATTCTTGCATAACTTGATCCGATAAACGAATTCTTTTATCAAACATGGTAATCACCGCACCAAGAATAGATAACTCTGGTTTCAAATTTTCCTGAACCAAGTTAATCGTACTTATCAACTGACCTAAACCTTCCAAAGCGTAATATTCAGCTTGGATTGGGATTAAAACATAGTCAGAAGCAACTAAACCATTCAAAGTTAAAAGCCCCAAAGATGGTGGGCAATCAATTAATATATAATCATAATCACCACGCACCTCTAAAATGGCTTGAGATAGACAAAATTCACGATTTTCCACATTTACTAATTCTACATTTGCACCAGCCAGACCTGGAGTGGCCGGCGCCACGCGAAAGCCGACATGGTCAGTTGGATGTAAAACCTCTCTTAATAAATATTCACCAGAAATTGCCTCGTAAATACCCTTGTTAATGTTTTGATAATCAATCCCCAAACCAGAAGAGGCATTTGCTTGTGGATCCAAGTCAACCAAAAGTACATACTTACCATGTTCAGCTAAGTATGCCCCTAAATTCACAGCCGTTGTGGTTTTACCCACTCCTCCTTTTTGATTAACTACAGCAACAACTTTTGCCATAAAACAAAAAATTATGAAGCTCACTTCTAATAACATTATACCCTAAATTTTAGACTTTGACAACTGTGTTTTTTTACTATATACTTGATTACAGTTAATTTAAATTGTTTTAGGTCAAGTGGCGGAACTGGTAGACCTGCCTGCCGGCAGGCAGGCGCGCTGAACGCTCAATAATATGTATACAACTTACGCAATTTCAAGTTTGCTTAAAAACTAAACATGCCGCGGTGGTGAAATTGGTAGACGCACTGGACTCAAAATCCAGCGGTAGCAATACCATGCCGGTTCGATTCCGGCCCGCGGCACCATACCTTGGTAACTCTTACTATAAGGTTTCTCAAGGCTAACCAAAAAAGCCTTTACAAAGTATTCATTTTACATTATAATATTCGCACAACATATTAACTTTGTATCGTTGCATATTCTCAAGTGAAAAATCAAGCTAGAATTAAATTTATCGCGGGGTAGAGCAGTTGGCAGCTCGCCAGGCCCATAACCTGGAGGTCACTGGTTCGAGTCCAGTCCCCGCTACCAAAATCTAAACTTTATATAAAAAAGACTCACGGTTCAGATAACAAATACCCTTTGTACCCTGAGCTGTGAGTCTTTTTGTGCCGGGCCTTGCCCGGAGTATGCCGGGGTAGCTCAGCCCCAAAGGGGCCCCTTCGGGGTTGGTTAGAGCGTAGGAATCATTTTTAAATAGATCTCCCAAAACAATTTTATGCCGGGGTAGCTCAGTTGGTTAGAGCGTAGGAATCATAACCCTAAGGTCGGCGGTTCAATCCCGCCCCCCGGTACCAAAAAAATAGAAACTAAATAAAAAATGGACTCCTACAAAGTTTACTTTCTTAAAAGTCTTAAAGACAAAGGATTTTATATTGGCTGTACTTCAATTAATCTTAGTCATAGATTGAATAAGCACAATGCTGGTCACGTTAAATCTACAAAACATAGAAGACCTTGGAAAATAATTTACTTTGAAGAGTACAACAACAAATCAACAGCCTATAAACGTGAATATTATCTTAAAAAACCTTCTGGTTATACCGATAAACTATTTATACTAGAAAAATGCCACCAAAAAGCTCAGCCCCAAAGGGGCCCCTTCGGGGTTGGTTAGAGCGTAGGAATCATAACCCTAAGGTCGTCCCCAAGTGACTCGACCTTTGTCTTCGGCGGTTCAACGTGTCCCTTCGGGATCCCGCCCCCCGGTACCAAAAAAATAGAAACTAAATAAAAAATGGCCTCCTACAAAGTTTACTTTCTTAAAAGTCTTAAAGACAAAGGATTTTATATTGGCTGTACTTCAATTAATCTTAGTCATAGATTGAATAAGCACAATGCTGGTCACGTTAAATCTACAAAACATAGAAGACCTTGGAAAATAATTTACTTTGAAGAGTACAACAACAAATCAACAGCCTATAAACGTGAATATTATCTTAAAAAACCTTCTGGTTATACCGATAAACTATTTATACTAGAAAAATGCCACCAAAAAGCTCAGCCCCAAAGGGGCCCCTTCGGGGTTGGTTAGAGCGTAGGAATCATAACCCTAAGGTCGTCCCCAAGTGACTCGACCTTTGTCTTCGGCGGTTCAACGTGTCCCTTCGGGATCCCGCCCCCCGGTACCACTCTTAACTTGAGGGACTCTAATCTTAAAAATTCAAATTTGAAAATTATGTGGTTTGTTTTTGACTCAATTATTTTCTTCACCCTATTTTTTTCAGCTTATTGGATGTATATTATCATACGTTCTTTTTTTTATCCCAAAAAACAAACTCGTAAATCTGAACTTATCCGTATTTGCTTTCTTGTTATTCTGCTTACATGTTTTGTTCTTGTTCTTTATGGTAGTTTCATAGAACCAAAAATTATCAGAACCAAACAAATCAACTTGGACCTGAAACAAACTGACAAAAAAGAAAATATCAAAATCGCCTTAATTTCCGACCTCCATGTTGGTCGATATAAAAAATCTTTTTTTATTAATCGTGTCGTCAAAAAAATAGACAACTACGAACCAGACCTAATCCTACTAGGTGGCGACTATATTCTGGGAAAAGAAAAATACGCCTACTATCTTCAACCGCTAGAAAAACTTAGCAAAAAATATCCCATATTCGCAGTAACTGGAAACCATGAGTTCGGGTTAGCCTATGAAGGAGCCCCCAGGCACAAAGACAAAACTAAAACCTTAAGAGAATTATTTAAGAAATGGAACATTGAGATTCTTGATAATAAAACTGCCAAAATAAGTGTTGATAAAAACGATTTCAATCTTACCGGTATTCCTGATATCTGGACACAAAAAGATAATCTCCATGTTGCAAAATACAATTTGGACCCACGAACACCAAACATTCTTCTTTGTCATAACCCAGATATAATATTGGACAAAGAATCTGAAATTTTTGATTTAATTTTATCTGGCCACACTCACGGCGGACAAATCAGATTACCCTGGTTAGGATCCGTTCCATCATTACCGACTGAACTCGGTAGACCTTTTGACAAAGGTTTGTTTAAAATAAAACAGACCGTCCTATATATTTCAAGCGGTCTGGGAGAAACTGGTACTCGCGCGCGATTATTTGATCCACCAGAGATAAACATAATCACTCTTGATTTGTAGCTACTAAATAGTGCCACCAAAGGCACTATTTTAATAAAGTCATAAATTTTTTTACTGTTATTTCCCAGCTAAACTTACCCGATCTTTGTCTCCCCTGACTAACTAGGCGTTGGCGCAAAATTTTATCTTCCAAAACTTGTTTAACGGCACGACGTATTGAATTCACGTCCTTGCTGTCAATCAAAACTGCAGCATCCTCAGCAATTTCCTTCAAAGATGAATTGTTCGCCGTTATGACTGGAGCACCCAAGGCCATGGCCTCCAATACAGGAAAACCAAATCCTTCATAATGGGAAGGAAAAACAAAAGCTTGGCAACTTTTCAGTAAGATGTTTCTCTCTCTGTTGCTAATCTTTCCTACATATTTAATTCTTGAAGTTGTCAAACGCTTATTTATTTCATTCAACTGTCGAAAAACCGGTTTAAATTTCCAACCTTTAATACCAGCCAGTATTAAGGAAACATTCATTTCTTCATTTTCAAACAAAAAATTCGAAAAAGCCTTAATTAAATTCAAAATATTTTTTCTTGGCTCTATAGTTCCAATAAATAACAAATAATCACCCTTGATGTCAAATTTATTTTTGACTTTTTTTATTTCTTCTTCAAAGTAAGTGTCTTTAACTACAATCCCTGGATGAATCACTCTTATTTTTTCAGGATTAACTTTGAATAACTTTATTAAATCTTTTTTTGTGCTTTGAGAAATAGATACTATTATTTTGGCTTTTTTGATACTACGAGGAACCAAAATTCTTGTGGAAAACCATTGTTTCTCTGGAAACCACTTCGGAAATAAATAAATTGCTAAATCATGAACTACCAATAACGATTTTTTGTTATAAAATAAAGGAATAACATTCGCTGGAAAAATTGTTAGGTCCAGTTTTTCCTTTAATAGCAGTCGAGTGAAGTTAATATGATTATCCCACAACGGAAGCTTTGAACTGGCACGAAACATTTTTACAATTTTTATACGTGGATTTGAACCTTTAATCTTGTGGATGGTTTCAGGTGAAATATCACTATAAAAAAATAAAGTATACTGATTTACAGTATCCTGATATAGCAGATTTCTCACTAAATGGTAAGTATACCTTTCAATTCCAGCACCTGCGTTCTGCTGACTGTCATAAAATTTTCGACAATCTATTCCTATTTTCATAAAAATGCAAATACTCCTGTCGATATTACTGTCACAATAATTCCTGCCAAAACTATACCCATAAAAATAAAAATTAAAGCTCTTTTTCGAGGAATTTTAAATAGAAATGAAGCTGCAGCACCGGTCCAGGCTCCTGTAACTGGCAAAGGAATCGCCACAAAGATCATTAATGCCCATTCACCATATTTTTGGTATTTCTTTTCAAACTTTTTAACAACTTTATTGAACCACCAATTAAAAAACCGTTCAAAGATTTTAAAATGCCTACTTAGCCAACCAGACAAAGGTTTCAAAAACCAAACAATCAATATTGCTGGAATAGCATCTCCCAAAACTGATATAACGAAAGCTAACCACGGCGCCATATGAAAATAACCAATCGCAAATGGTATTGAACCCCTTAATTCTGTAATTGGAAGCATCGCTAATAAAAATGTTGCCAGCCAGTCTGGAAATTGTGAGAAAAAATTGTAAACTGCGTCTAACATACACACAAAAACACAAAAGCACAGAAAACACAAAAACTCAACCTGAAACTTTTGATGGAAATTATTTATTCATTGAATTACTAATATCCGTTAATTCTTTCCATAACATTGCCCCTATCTCATCTGCTAAGACATCCCCTCTTTGAAATTCTTCATCTGTAATATATCCTCTTTCTAAAGAAAATTTTAAAAGAAATCGTGCTTCTTTTAAAGATCCATAGGATATTTCAAAAAAATTATACTGAACCGCTATCCTTCTTCGAGCATATCCCTCAATATAATTTAAAACAACCGATAAGGCAGCACGCCGAAATTGAGACACACTTGAATATATTTCTTGCTTTGGAAAATTTAAGGTCGCATCATATACGAAGTGAACAAAACTGTTCATTTTTTGTTTAAGCTTTTCCTTATACTCTTGAGTCATAATATCTTATCCTAACTTTTTGTATAGCTTTTGTGCTTTTGTGTTTTCTGTGTTTTATTTCCACTTATGATTTGAAAATACCCAGTCAGCAATAACTTTAACATCCTGAAAACGTTGATTAATACTTGGACTATTCAAAACAACTATAGCAATAGAATGTTGCTCGTGGGCAATTTCTACAGCCAAACAATAACCTGCTTCATTCAAAAAACCGGTTTTGCCACCAATTAATTCATATCCATACTTAGCACTATTCAAAAAACTACTGACCAATATATCGGTATTATTAATCTTCCGAGTTTTACCATTATTCAAAATTTTAAAACTATATTTTGACTGCAAAACTGATTCGCGAATCTCATTTCTTTGCATTGCCAAATGTACTAAACGAGAAACATCCAACGCTGTAGAGATATTACCTTCATTTAAACCTGTTGGATCAGCAAAACGAGAATTGTACATTTGCATTTGTTCTGCTCTCTCATTCATTAAATCAACAAACTCTGCTTGGCCTAATCCTAATCCACGAATCATTGCCTTAATAGCATTATTATCTGAAGTAACCAGTCCCGCCTTCCATAAATCAGTAAAAGAGACTCTCTCACCACGATACAAATGAGGATACGCACCAACTGTTTCATCAGACTGTTGCATTTCCACTTCCAATTGCCAGTCAGGTTGCTTATCAAGTATAACTAAGGCGGTCATTAATTTAGTAATGCTCGCAATGGGTTGTTGAATATTACTATCTTTTTGCAATAGAACTTTTCCGCTATTAATATCAATTGCCACAAAACGATCAGCAGCAACCTCCACTCCTATATTTTGTATATTGATTCTTTGCGGTGGTTCATGCTCCGCCCTTGCCTTGATATCAAAAAAAGAAATATCCGAAGAATAGATATTACTAAATGGTTGTAGCAATAATAAGGTAATAATAATATTTAATAACATCTAATTCTGTTAATTTAAATCTTCTGGACGAACAGCTGGCATTTCTCTAGCATAATGCTTCTCTCTTTCTGCTTGATCAGCTGCCCTTTGTTCAGATTGTTCCTGCTTTCTTTTTTCAAGAGCGGCTGCAAATTCTGGGTTTTCCGCAGCCATTTCCTTAATATTAAAAACCCTGGCAGGATGACTTACTTCCGGACTAACTCTGTCTTTTGGCATAGCATGCATTTCTGCGGTTACCGAAATGTCATCAATCGCGTCAATCTCTTCTCGAACAGAGGTTAAATCTTGCTCTTTTTTCTTTTCGACCTTTTTACGCAACTTTAATATTTCCTCTGGAATCTTCATAAACTGAACTTGGTGTTTTTTTCTTTCCGCAGCCTCAGCTGCTTTTTTTTCAGCTTCCTTTTTCTTGGCATCGGCGAGAGCCTCAGCAAACTCTGGACTTTGAGCTGCCATTTCATTTAAATCATAAACCCCTGCATTATGTTTATCTCCACCACCGACTCCTTTTTGTGAATCAAATCCCATATTTTTTATAGTTATTTATTTTCTAAATATTGCTCAAGATTTTCTACTTTACTTAATCTTTCGTAGTCAGGTAATTCTTTAACGTTATTTAAACCTAAATGTTTTAGAAAATCAATTGTCACTTCATAACTATTTTGTCCGCTATTTTTATTCGTTTCAAAAGTGATTAGTCCACGAATCAATAAGTTGCGGATAATTAAACTACAATTTACTCCCCTAATTTGCTCTAACTCGGGTTTGGTAATTGGCCCACGATAAGCTACCACCGTCAATGTTTCCAGTGAAGCTGGAGTTAGTTCACCGGTAATATCATCTTTCAAAAACTTTTTAATAATTTCTGCCACATCAGGATTAGTAGTCATTTGTAGTTCATTCCCTGCCTGTACCAACTGAACACCACTTTCAGGGCGGTTATATTTTTGTTTTAAATCTTCGACTATTTCTAGAACCTGCTGTGCAGTTATTTGTTCACCTTGTTTTGTCAAAAAACTAACAATTGATTTAGCTGTCAAAGGTTTGCTGGAAATGAATAATAAACTTTCTATTTTTGTTTTCATACATGTACAGATTACTGATATTTACGGATGTACAGATCTAATTAAAGACTGCTATTACTAAATCTCTAAGTCAATCCGTATATCCGGGCAAATCCGTAATCCGTAACTATATTTTCTCAATAATTATATCTTCAAAATTTTTAGTTTGCTTTAATTTTAAATGTCGTTGTTTTACTAACTCCAAAAGTGCTAAAAAATTTACAATGACCTCTGTTTTACTTTTTGAGTCTGTCATTATTTGATTGAATCCCATTTTCCCTTTTGTTTTCAAGTACTTTTGAATATCAAAAATTGTTTGTTGTAGACTAACGGTCTTTTCCATCATTTGCCGAGGTAATTTAACCAGTGGGTCTAAACGTCTAAGAATAATTAGCAAAGATTCTTTCAGATTGTGTACCTTTAACTCCTGGGGTGGTGAAAATTCTATCTCCGTTCTCGCAATTGGCTTTTGTCGTGAAAAAGTAAATCTTTTTTGACCGATCAACTCCTGAATCTTTTTGGAAGCATCAATAAACTCTTTGTACATTTTTAATTGTTTTTCCAAATCGTCCAATTCTTCTTCTTGTTCCAGATATGGCAACAAAGCCTTTGATTTTAGAAGCAACAATCTGGCTGCTATCACTAAAAAGTCTGCCAGTTCGTCTGCCTGCTTATTTTCCATGCCCTCCAGGTACTGAATATATTGATCTGTAACTTGACTAAGCGTAATTTCTGTAATCTCCAATTTTTGTTTTTCAATTAGTTGCAATAATAAATCTAATGGGCCGTTGAATTTTTCTGTTTTTATTTCGTACATAATTATTTTAATTTCAATGACAACTGTTCACCAATCAATTTCTTGGCCTGCTTCTTCCCTTTATTGGTTAAACTAACTTGCTTGATAAACCACTTATGTGATGTCCTAACGCCATAGCCAATCATTAATTCTTTATCAATCAAGCTTTCAATACTCCCAGTTATCACTTTTACTTGCAATTCTTTCTTTGCCCTGCCCTGTTTCTGATAAAAACTCAAAAAAACATTTCTATCTATCTTCGCTCTCCGGCTATTATAGCACCTCGATAAAATATGTTTTTGCAGGACAGATAAACGCATATGTTTATTTTTTCTTTTTTAAGTCTATGCCCAACTCATCAAGCTGAGCCTTGTCAACCCCAGATGGTGCATCCATCAAAGGATCACGAGCATCGGAGTTTAACGGGAAAGCGATAACTTCACGAATATTTTGCTCTCCTTGCAGGATGGACAACAACCTATCAAAGCCTGGGGCAATTCCACCATGTGGCGGTACGCCATATTCAAATGCTTCAAGTAAATGTGAGAATTGTTTCTTTTTCTCATCATCAAAACCAATTAACTCAAATACTTTTTCTTGAAGTTTGGCATCATAAATTCTTAAAGCTCCACCACCAACTTCAATTCCGTTAAGAACTAAATCATGTTGGTAAGACTTAACTTTTCCTGGGTCTGAATCTAAAAGACCAACATCTTCTTCCTTTGGTCGAGTAAACATATTATGTGCTGGGCCCCACTTCTGTCCAGCTCCATGAAAAAAGTCATTCTCTGTTTGTTCTATGAAAAGTGGCCAATCCAAAATCCAAGCGAATGCTAATTCGTTCAAATCTTCCTTGTTCTTTCGCAAATCAGGCTTATCAGTTTTGTATTTTTTCATAACATCATCGTATTGCAATCGTGGCCAAGGTGTTTCTGTTACTTTTTTGTTTGGCCAAAGCTCTTTGACCATATCAGTGAACATCCCTTCTACTAAATCTAATATTTCTGTCTGATCAACAAAGGACATTTCTATATCAATTTGATAAAATTCTCCAGGACTACGATCCGCTCTAGAATCTTCGTCACGGAAACAAGGCGCAATTTGAAAATATCTTTCTAAACCTGCAACCATTAACAGTTGTTTATACTGTTGTGGTGCTTGAGGTAAAGCAAAAAACTTTCCCGGATGAACTCGAGAAGGCACTAAATAATCTCGTGCGCCCTCAGGGGTTGACTTGGATAATATTGGGGTATGAATTTCAATAAAGCCTTGCTCATTTAAATAATTTCTAACAAAATGCATCATTTTTGAACGCATTACCATATTGGTTTGCATGCGATCATGACGCAAATCTAAATATCTATATTGCAATCGCAAATCTTCCTTAGCTTGTCGTTCTTCATTATCAATTTCAAATGGTGGAGTCTTAGATTTAGACAAAACTTTAACTGACTTAGCCAAAACCTCAACACCGCCTGAGGCCATGTCTGGATTTCTTTGCTTTTCCCCACGTTCATTAACAACTCCCTGAATTTCCAAAACAAATTCCGGTCGAATGTCTTTTAAAATTTCATTAGACTCTTCGTCTAATTCCGCTGGCACTAAAACAACTTGAAGTAAACCACTTCGATCACGTAAGTCAACAAAAGCAATCTTACCCATATTACGTCGAGCATTAACCCAACCTTTAACTAAAACTTCTTCCCCCTGTTTGTTTGCAGTTTCTCCTGCTAATGTTCTATTCATATTAAAAATCACGAAACCACGAATACACGAAATCACGAAACCATGAATATACCAAATCACGAAACTGTTTTTGTAGGTGTTTTCCGTGTTTTGCTGTTTTTACTGTGTTTTCTGTGTTCTTGTGTTTTCCGTGTTTTACTGTGTGTTTAAACTTAATATTATCAAATTAATATCATCCTCAGAAAAATAATTATGATTTAATCCTAAAACCACTAAGTGATCATCTTTTTCGAAATTAATTATTGTAAACACAGATTTTAAATATTTGCACTCATAATACAACACGTAATTATTCTTTTGGGACTTGATTGGACAAACTTGACCACCCAATACATTTTTATTAAATTGAGATTCAAAATTTAATTCTGCGTCACGCTCAAAAGTATCATAAAAAATCATCACGCCTTGATCAATTGAATTGAACCACATAGCCCCACTATCAGTTTCATTGTAAATCAAACTATTTGGGTATTGAAATTCTATCAAATCATTTTTAAACTCCTTCATCTTTTCAAAATCAACTTTCACAACGGGTGTACTATCTTGACCAAGCCATAACCAAAACAAACCATTTACGATTAAAACAATAATTATTACTCCAACTAATATTTGCCATTTCTTCATATAAATGATTACTGATCGTACTGATTTACTGATTATGCTAAAAACAATTTTACAAATCAGTTATCAATATATCAGCATTTGTCAGTACTCAATTTCTAAGGATATATACGATTAATAGTCCTCGGAAAAGGAATTGTTTCCCTCACATGTTTCGTACCACACATCCAACCCACAATTCGCTCTAAGCCGTAACCAAAACCTGAATGTGGGACTGAACCATATTTTCTTAAATCTAAATACCAGTCAAATGCTTCTTGCGGTAATTTATGTTCCTTTATTCGTTTAACTAAAGTTTCATAATCATCCTCACGCTGTGATCCACCAATAATTTCACCATGACCTTCTGGCGCAATCACATCCGAGCACAAAGCAATATCTTCATTATCTTTATCTCTTTTCATGTAAAAAGCTTTGATCTCAGCTGGCCATTTTTCAATAAAGATTGGCTTGTCTCTATCCTTCATAATTAAATCCTCGTCATCATTACCAAGATCTTCTCCGTCTTTGATGTCTGAACCTTTGGTTTTTAATTCTTCAAGTGCTTGTTTATAAGTCAATCGTTCAAAACCAGCAGTGATTTTTTCTAAAGCTGACACATCACGTTCTAGAATTTCTAATTCTGCTTTATTTTTTTCTAAAACTGATTTTGCAATGTAACAGATCAGATCTTCTTGCAGTTGCATACTCATTTCATGATCATAAAAAGCCATTTCCGCATCCATCATCCAAAATTCTGTTAAATGTCTACGAGTTTTGGATTTTTCCGCACGAAAAGTCGGGCCGAAGTCGAATACTTTGCCGAATGAAGCAATTGCTGCTTCCAAATATAATTGACCACTTTGAGAAAGATAAGCTTTCCCAAGATCAAAGTACTCCATTTCAAAAAGCTCGGTTGTTCCTTCACAAGCAGCAGGCGTTAGAATCGGAGAATCGATTTTAGTAAATCCCTTTTCCAAGAAAAATTCATAAGTTGCCATGATTACTGTAGTTCGAACCCTTTGAATAGCAGCTTGTTTTGGTGAACGCAACCAAAGATGTCTATTTTCCATCAAAAAATCCGGCCCGTGCTCTTTATTACCAATTGGGTATTCCTCAGATCTTTGGATAAAATTTAATTTTTTGACTTGAAGTTCGTACTCTTCCTTTTTCGGATGTTTCGAAACGGTACCTACAACTTCAACTGAACTTTCTTGCATCATTTGTTCAATGACCTGCCAAGAATCCTCGTCAACTGAATCTTTTGCTACAACTGCCTGCGTAAATCCGGAACCATCACGAACTTGTAAAAACGCAATCTTGCCAGATGAACGGAAATTATAAACCCAGCCTTTGATTAAAACCTCCTGATCTAATTTTTCTGAAAAATCTTTAATGTAAGTTTGTTCCATAAGTTTAAAATAATAAAAATACAGGAATATAAAAATTGTACTATTTAAGTAATTTTACAACTCCCCACTACTAAAGTTTCTATTTTCTAGTTTCAAATTTCTATAACTATTATAATAGATTTTACTTAAATTAGCAACTCTAGTGAATAAAACCACGGTTGTTTTGGATAAAAAGGGACCGCACGGTATGCGGTCCCTACAATATCATAAATTGAATTTAATAATCCAAACCAACCAAATCAAGTAAACTTGAAATATCTTTACCAATCACATCCTCAAACTTTTGTTTAATCACTTTATTGGCTTTTAATTCGCTACCATCAAGCCAGCCAAGTCCCCAAGTGTCCTGATAATTACTAATAGCACAGTTTGAACCTGAGCCCGTTCGACATTGAGTTTGTTCAAATTCCTTCAGTTTAATAACTGTATCGCCAACACATTCAAATCCACAGCTATATTCTTCCTTCAATCCCATTAAAAACAATGAAGCAGTAAGATAATGATTATCTTTTTGTGCTGTTGTTAGACTAACCTTACCGTCACGAAAATCTCTATAAAAACCATAATCTAAAAATCTATCATTTCCCATAACAATGCCACCGGTATTAACTCCCTTTTCATTAAGATAAGAATCTCCAAGCTCCATTTGTCTATCAGTACAATCTAACCGTTCATTGGTTTGAATCGCAATTGCTTCATGAAACCATGATGGGACACCATGCAACATTTGATACAGGAAATAGTGAGTTGTTTCGTGTACATCCGCCGTTAAATGTTCTGGCTTTGTTGGCACGACTTGATTGTATTCTCGAAAGCCATCTAGATTGTGAAACATCACATAGTCCGGACCACCAGAACCACCTTCAAATCCATCACAACCCTCGGGCAAGGTGCACTTGTCCAAGGTCGGGTTATTAAAAACCTTATAAACCATCTTTGCTGGTCTAAACTGAAAATAATCTTCTAAGCATTTAACAATTTCTGTTTGAATGGATAACAATTCAGGAAATAAAGTTGCTTGAGTTCCACAACTGGTACAAGCTGGTGCGTCAGATACACAACCGTGCCTCGCTGAAAGTTCTGCGGACTCGCTACAACCACAATCTACGCGAACATACTCATTGCAATTATCATCCGTACATGGCGCACTGCAATCAACTGCGCATTGAGTAAAGTTTCCAGTTTGAGCTGAACCATCGTACGACTCCCCCGCCTCGCAGACAAAATTTCCACAGTAACTTGTATTCGTTAAAGCTACAGCCTGACAACTTCCAGCTACACATTTTTCTCCCATACCACAAACGCTACAAGAGTAAACACTCTTAATTAAATTATCCAATGCAGTTAGCACAGTTTTAGACTTTGGAGCCACTGCAACTTCTTCCAAGTTAACATTAGTAATGCCTAAACCTAAACTACGCATAATATCAAAGGCATCAGCTGGTCGCCCAAGATAATACAATTTCAGATCATTAGGATAAACATAGTAAGCCTCGCCATTAGCTTCTACACGAAGAAGGATTTTACCAGCCAAATTACTAGGAGCAGTACCATCGAATTGAGTATAATCCGCTTCACTTACTCCCAAACCTAAATCACGCATAATATCAAAGGCATCTGCAGGTCTTCCTAAATAATAACGAGTTAATTCACCTGGATACACGTACCAGGCCTCACCATTGTCCTCAACCTGAAGTAAAATTTTTCCGCTTAGGCTCTCTGCCATGGATTTTGATTGCACAAAATCTACGCTCAAGAAACCCACTCCCACAACTAAAATTAAAGCATACACCAAAAGAAGTTTTTTCATAAAATTGTTATTCTTTTATTATTTTTCTCTTATTTAAGTTTAGCAAATTCCGTAGCTCCAGTCCAGGCTAATTCAAAAATCATGCGCATCATATCATGAATAGTTTGATCTTCGATGATTATTCCGACTGTATCCTTTTGTTTAAAATTGATAATTGAAACTTTGTTTTTTCCGTATATTGTAATTTCATTTCTGTAAGGAAAAATTTTCGCTGGGACATATTTAATTTGAGGCAATATCTTCTTAGGATAATTCTTGTAATATTCTTTTAAGTAATTTTTATCTTTCTCACAGTCCGGAAAAATCGCCCGGCCACCAATTCCTAATTTCTTTTTTTTATTAATGTAATCCAATACAAATTTTTTGGGGAAAACTTTAGTCAATTCAGTTGTATTACTAATACCAAGCATCTCATATGGTTCTTTTTCCAAAACATGACTTTCATACAAACTCATCAAACCTGTTAACCCATCAGCAAAACGAATTTTAGGCCGAACTGGCGATAATTGTATTAACTCAACGAAATCTGGTAAAGCTTTTTTTGCATTTTCCAATCTTTCACCTGCCAACTTGACCTGATCTTTAGCAAACTTAACTAAACGCTTTGGATTTTCAATTTGATAATATAACTTACCCTTTTTTTGCAATTCACTTACCAATCCCTTTATTGACAATTCAACTAAAAGCTTATAAACAGTACTACGATTTAAACCAGTGTACTCCGCAACCCTACTTGGGTGTGCCCCCTTTAATTCTAAAAGAGCAGCATAAACTTCAGATGCTTTTTGCTTTAAACCAATCTTTCTAAGCTGTTGAATTAGAGCATGCTCTTTTTCCATATATAATAATTGTAGCATATTCTGTCATTATTTACGAACAGAAAATTACTTAATCCAGAATTTAACCTAAAATTAAACAATTATAAAAAATCAATGTTGGTAAATACTAATAACAATTAATATAAAGTATACAATACTAGTGAAACAGTTCCTTATAAATATATATAATTAAAGGAGGTATCATATGAATTGACAACTACAATCTCTTTCTCTTTTCAAAGAAGCCCTAAACAAAAGAAGTTCACCACTTCCTTTCAAAAACGGAGAAAACAATGGCAATTTTGGAAACTCTTGCAGTAGTAGGAATCGCTTTAGCCGCTATGAGCGGAAACTCAAAAACCAAAGCTCCTCCACCCGTTTCAAAACCCAAACATTCTGTTAACACTTCTCCTCGCTTCGTAGACAAAAAAACTGGCTTATCAATCAAAAGATAAGACTTCAACACTAAACAAATCACAAAACCCTTCGTAATACGGAGGGTTCTTAGTTTAACCTTGTAAATTTCGCCAATTCATGCTAGTATAAGCCTATATGAAACATTTTATTGTAGATGAAACACAAGTAGACGTACGACTGGACAAATTCCTAACTGAAAAAATCGAACAGAGTCGTAGTCAAATTAAAAAAGCCATCCTAAATGGCCTAATTTTGGTAAATGATAAACCAGCTAAAGTCCACCAATTTCTTCATCTACAAGACAAAGTTTCAGTTTCTCCAACTGAAGAGATGGAAAGAAGAAGCAAAGAAATTGAATTGACCAAAATGTCCAAACTTCAACAACTAAAAGAGAAGTTGCTTGAGAAACCTTTTCCAAAAAACCTAACTCCGAAAATCATTCACAAAAATACTGATTATTTAATCATCGAGAAACCAGCAAAACTACTTGTGCATGAAACACCGACCTCAACTGTTCCGACTTTAGTTGACTGGCTAGTTAAAAAATATCCAAAAATCAGAAAAATTGCTGATTCAATTTCTTTAGAAAAGAATGACCAAACCTTTCGCCCTGGTATTGTTCACAGACTAGATAGAGATGTTTCTGGTATAATGCTAATCGCCTTCAATCAAGATTCATTTGAATATTACAAAAGTCAATTTCAAAAAAGAATCATTACCAAGAAATATACTGCCCTAGTTCATGGAAAATTGACTCAAGACGCAGGAACAATCGATTTTGAAATCGGCCGTAGCGCTGAAGGCGGTCGCATGGCTGCCCATCCAGCTGGCTCAGGAAAGGGGCGCCCTTCATTAACAAACTACAAAGTACTTGAACGATACGACAAAGCAACCTTAATTGAAGTTGAACTTCTAACTGGTAGAACAAATCAAATTCGTGTTCACTTTTTTGCACTCCAATATCCAATAGTTGGTGACCATCTATACAAATTCAAAGAAAAGACCAAACTAAACCCTGGCAGAATTATGCTTCACGCCAGAGAATTAACTTTTACTGATATGCAAGGAGAAAAGCAAACTTTTGAAGCTGAGCTGCCAAGCGAATTTAGTGAATTCACTTCTTGAGTTGAACCTTGTTACCTTATTTAGCCTTGTTTCGCCTTATTATTTATTTAAAAATATGAAAATGCGTCCAGCCTCAATAGAGGAATACTCAAAGCCGGATGATTTGCCTGAGGGGAAAAAATTACGCTTCCATGATCACAAACCTGTTGTGGTTGACATGGGGCCTGAGTACCAGGCTAGATTAAAAGAACTACAAGAAAAAAGCCGAAAAATCAATCAACTTGTTCACCAAAAACTTGAAGAACAAAATCTACCCTATAGTGCCAAAAAGGATGTGAAAAAAATCCTACGTTTAACTTTTGAATTACGACCTCCATTTGTTTCTTCTGATGAAGAAAAGGAAGGCACACGTATGAGTGCCGCCATTGATGAAATAATTTTTTACTTACACCTAAGCGAAGGCAACACTTTTGACGCCTTGCGCCTCAACACTTGGGGGATGAAGCATACCTTGGAGCTAGCCGATGCAATTGACAACAGCTACAGCCATGAAGAAGATACACCTGAACTACTGGAACTTGATGAAGTATTAGAATCAATGGACGAAAAAAAGATTGCAGACCTCTTAGTCAAAAGAATAGCAGCCTGTCCTTTTACCAAAAAAATCAATCACCCATATGAATGTAAAACGACAGAAGATGCTACTAAATTTTTTCAAGATGAACGATTATTTTTATTTCAACACTCTGGATTTACTTTAAATTTGATCAAAGAAACTTTGCGCACGGTTTTAACTAATGAAATACAAACACTATATCAAAGCGAACCTAGACCATCCGTTAAACAAGTTAAAAATTCAATTCAAGAAAAGATGGACGAGCTTCTTCAATTGAACATCTGTCATGACAACAAGGAAAACAACATAGTGGCTAAGCTGAGAATAAAATTCAACATAGAGGACATTGAAAGAGATAGAGTCCGAGATGGTTGCAAACCTACCAAAAATTTCGATTCTAAAAACACAACAAATGCTTTGATCCAAAGTATAATTAAAGATGTTACTGATGAATACAAACGAATGCTATTTAGCAAAAAATCGTAAAATACATATGAACAATAAGTTATTCCTAATCTCCGGCACTTCCGGTGTCGGCAAAACTACAATTGCCTACAAACTTTTGGAACAAATGCCAAATCTGGAACGACTCGTAACTTATGTAACCCGTGAACCAAGACCAGGAGAAAAAGATGGTGAAGATTATCATTTTGTCAGTCGGAATGAATTTGAAAAAAAATTACAAGCTGGTGAGTTTTTTGAACATGACGAACACTACGGTAATTGGTACGGTAATAGCCGAAAAGATCTAGAAGCTATTTGGCAAAACGGAAAAATAGCAATGTCCCTTTTGGATGTCAATGGTGTTCGAAGCACGAAAGCTATATTTCCTAAAGCGAAGTCAATCTTTATTTTACCTGACAATTTAGAAAACCTTAAGGGCCGAATTCGCCAAAGACCAATGACCGATGAAGCTTTTGAAAAACGCTGGATAAAAGTACCAGGAGAATTAAAGCAAGCTGATGAATATGATTTCAAAATCGTCAACGAAGAAGGAAAAGTTGATGAAGCTACCAATAAAGTTAAGGAAATTATTGAAAATAACTAAAGCTTGACTTATTTTACAGAATAGATTATACTAAATTTCAGTTAATAATTTAGCAAGACTAGCAAAACTAGCAAGACCAGTAAAACAAAAAAACGACTAGTCTCGCTCGTTTCACTCGTCTCGCTCATCTTACTCTATAAACTAATATGCCAGAAGATAAAAAGCCAGTTGCCAAAAAACCAACTGAAGACAACAAAGAAGAAAAAGCTACAAAAAAAATTGACCCTTCTTCGCCTAAAGCTTCGAAGGACAAGGAAGAAAAAATAGACCGAACTTTTCCAGCCGTTCAAGCAGGAACTTTAGTTCGCGTTCACCAGGAGATTACGGAGTTCAATCCTAAAGGTGAAGAAAAGAAAAGAGTTCAGGTTTTCGAAGGAACAGTTTTGGGTCGTAAGCACGGCAAAGGTATCAATGCTACTGTAACCGTTAGAAAAGAATCAAGCGGGATATCTGTAGAAAAGATTTTCCCACTACATTCTCCAACTGTTAAAAAGATTGAAGTAGTAAAGAGATTCAAAGTACGCCGAGCCAAGATCAACTATATTCGAACTAAGCACAAAAAACTCCGAGAGATCAAAGATTAAAAGCTTAAATAAAAAATGTCACCGAAGATTGGGTGACATTTTTGTTTTCTAGAATTTTCCTTTTATGCCTAACCAAGAACAAACCTCTCTATATTCTGCCAAGGCTAAATCCTTTGCCTCTTTAGAAATAAAAGTGTGTTTTGCAATTGTATGTTCTAACGTCTCTTTACCCGACGTTAAAAACTTTTCAAGGTGGAAGCCAACAACTGGTGAACGAAGAACGAACCGCTCCATGAATAGTTCACGTAGCTCAACTTCATCATCAAAGCCAGTGACTAAATCTCTCTCCCAGAAACTGTAATAAGCTAGATTTCTGACCAATTGGTTTACCACTCGAGTTAGATCTGCAGCAATATCAGGTATCTGAAATTTCAAAACAGTTTGCCTTGACCAGCTCGCTTCTCGTCCGGCATTTTCCCAGGCAACATCCAAACAACAAACTGCCTTGTACCAAAGCTCATTAATTTGTTCAAGTGCGCTAGAAAAAGGTGTTATTCGACTAGCTTTACCTTTCTCAAGTCGATAAACGCTTCCTTCTTCGGTGGTAACAGTAGCTCCCTGGTCCTCAGAAAGAAAACCGTCACTCATCTTTAAACCAATGCACGGCATTGGAACAAAATCATCTGCGCCAACCTTTTCTCCACCTACCAATCGCTGAAATAGCCCTTCGTAAAACTCAAGACAAAGCGCCGACAAGTGATTTGCAAACAACCAAGAAGCCTCAAAATATTCTGCGTAGCCAGGATTCTTTTCCTCTTCAAAGGAGTAAAGCAAATTCACTATTTTAAGGCTTTTTTCTATTCTGCCCGGAGTATCTTCTTCACTTAAACTTTCAGCAATTTCCTTTGCCTTGGTGTAAGCTTCATAATAATCAGGGTGCTGCTTTTTCATTCGGGCAAGTCGATAAACGTAGACATGGAAAATCTCAGTTTCTTTGCCTGCCTTGTCAGCAGAAACAAGAACCTTAACTCCCGCACCTTCTTTTGCCTCTTTCGCCTTTGCGTTCATGTTTTCAAGCAAAGGATAATCCGCAATATCCATGTCAATTAAGACTTGCCCAAGTGCATCTTTTTGTTCATCGCTCCAATTGAGCTTTTCATCTTGCTCATACAAAGTAACGATGCGCAAAAATCGAATCAAATGAGCAAATAAAACGGCCCTACCGTTACTATCTTCTACCTCAGAAAAAACCTTTTCCAAATACTGCCCCGCTGGAGCAAAATCTTCTAAAACTTCTTCGAATATTAGCGTCACTCGTCTAACCTGAGCAATCTCTCGCCGAAGTTTTGCACCTAACTCCTGAAATCGTTCTGTTGATAATGTACTTTTAGGAGACTTAAATGGAACATGAGGAATTACTGACACACTTGCTAAGATAAGCAAAGCTGCTTGCCTTTTCTCTTCTGACTTATACGATTGAATCTTTTTCCAGGCCTTCTCAGCAAACTTTGAACTAGACAATCCCTTGTTTGAGACTACCTCTTCATGCAACCACTGCGTAAGATCTGGAATTACACTTTCCTGAGATTGGACACTAATTGTTCCATCTCCCTTAATTTCTTTACCTGAAGCAATACCACACAGATGACAACGCTCAAAATAATAAGGCAATACAACTTCTCGTTCATCATTAGTCAATGACACAAAGAAGTCGTACAGTTTCTCAATTCGAAGCCTTGTATCTCCTCTAAAATTTAAAAGTTCATCAACTTGCTCGATCAATTTTTTATTCTGTTTCATTTAATCCTCCCGTAATTAAAAATAGACCAGCACATTTCACCCAAAACCTTACCATTATTTATTGAAACCGTCAATCCTAAAATATTTAAAACAAAAAATACCCAATTCATCATATTTGGGTATTTTTTTATTTTTAACAAATATAATATTCAAACTTAACTCTATTTCACTATTTTCTTTAAATATTGACCGGTGATTGATTTCGCAGCTTTGGCAATATCTTTGGGTGTCCCTTCCGCCATAATCTCACCACCCTTATCTCCGCCCTCTGGACCAAGGTCAATTATCCAATCACAGTTCTTAATAACATCTAAATTGTGTTCAATAATCAAAACTGTATTTCCCTTATCTGCTAATCGGTTAAGAATATATAATAGTCTTTTAATATCATCGAAATGAAGTCCGGTTGTCGGTTCATCTAGAATGTACAAAGTTTTCCCAGTTGCATAGCGAGATAATTCTGTCGCCAGTTTAATTCTTTGCGCTTCACCACCAGAAAGTGTTGTAGCTGGCTGACCTAGCGTTAAGTAACCAAGACCAACTTCCCCCAGAACAGTTAACTTCTCATTGAGGATCGGTGTGTCACCAAAGAAAATTTTAGCTTCCGCCACGGTCATTTCTAGGACATCAGCAATATTTTTTCCTCTATAATGAATCTCCAAAGTTTTCTTATTATAACGTCGGCCCTTACATTCCTGACATTCAACATAAACATCCGGTAAAAACTGCATTTCAATCTTTATTAAACCATCACCACCACAAGCTTCACAACGACCGCCCTTTACATTAAAGCTGAATCGGCCGGCATCATACCCTTTAATTTTAGCTTCTGGAACTTGAGTAAATAAATCACGAATATAAGTAAACACGCCAGTATAGGTGGCCGGGTTTGAACGAGGAGTTCTACCAATTGGCGACTGATCAATAGTAATAACTTTATCAACATTTTCCAAGCCTCTAATTTCCTTGTGTTCTGCTGGTAAATCCTTAGATCTATAAAAATATCGAGATAAAGCCTTAGATAAAATATCAGTCATCAATGAAGACTTACCTGAACCTGATACACCGGTAATGGCAACCAACTTACCTAATGGGATTTTAACATCAAGGTTTTTTAAGTTATGTGCTTTTGCGCCTTTGATTTCAATGAATTTCCCGTTTCCTCTTTTTTCTTTTTGCAAAACTTCTATTTTTTCTTTGCCGGATAGATATTTTCCAGTCAAAGATTTAGTACATTTTTTTACTTGCTCAATTGTACCCTGAGAAACTACTTCACCTCCGTAAATACCTGCTCCAGGACCAATATCAATTATATGATCTGCGCTTTTCATCATATCCTCATCATGTTCAACCACTACTACTGAATTTCCCTTGTCGCGCAGATTTTTTAATGTATTAATCAATTTATTATTGTCAGCTGGATGAAGTCCTATTGACGGCTCATCCAAAACATAAATAACTTCAGACAAAGATGATCCTAACTGAGTCGCCAATCTGATTCTTTGCGCTTCCCCACCGGACAAAGTATTAGAATTCCGGCCCAAAGTTAAATAACCCAGACCAACATTTTCTAAAAAACCGACACGACGTTCAACTTCCTTGATAATCGCGCCTGCAATCTTGAATTCAATATCGTTGACTGGCTCTTTGATATAAGTAAAATCTTTTTTGGGTATCTTTCCACCTTTATATTTAATACTTCTTAAAAGTTCATTAATTGAAGTTTTTAATTCTACTACTGAAACTTCAGTAAACTCAACAATAGACATACCACCTACCGTCACAGCTAAACTTTCCTTTTTCAATCGTTCACCGGCACACTCACTACATACATGCTGTCGCATATATTTTTCAATTTCTTTACGAATATAATCAGAATCAGTTTCTCTATGTTTTTTGTCCAATCCTGGTAATACCCCCTCAAAGACCATTGTCTTGCTACCAATTTCATATTCCTCATCACCGGTACCATTCATAACAATAGCTAAAGCACGCTTGGTTAATTTTTCAACTGGCATATCAATAGAAAAACGATGACGCTTGGCAACACCTGCCAAAAGCTGCCAAATTGCAGTTTGATTTGAAAAAATCTTTGTCCACGGTTTGATAGCCCCTTGAGCAAGAGTTAATCGTGGATTACTAATCACCAGTTCAGGATCAACTTCCATTTTCACACCCAGACCTGTACAAGCTGAACAAGCTCCAAATGGTGAATTAAAAGAAAAACTGCGCAGTTCAATTTCTGGCAGATCTATATCACATTTAGGGCAAGTATAAAACTGACTAAACAAAGTATCAATTTGTTTGTCTGAACGGAGCATAACCACTAAACCATTACCTAAATCAGCGGCAACTTTTGTTGACTCGAATAGTTGGTCTTTGGTGTCTTTGTCACCATCAAGTAAAACTCTATCAACTACAACCTCAATTGTATGTTGCTTTTGTTTATCGATTTCTAATTGATCAACCTCTTCGATATTATAAATAATGCCATCAAAACGAACTTGATAATAATTAGCCTTGCGAATTTCTTCAAGAACCTTTCTGTGTGCTCCTTTTTGCTCCCTAATAATAGGGGCTAAAATGGTGACATTAATTTTGTTATTAATTTTCCAAATCTTTTCTACAATTTCTTCAACAGTTTGCCTCGATACCTCTGCGCCACAATTTGGACAATGAGGATGACCGATTCGACTAAACATTAAACGAAGTAAATCATAAACTTCCGTAATTGTACCAACTGTTGATCTAGGGTTTTGAGCTGAGAACCGCTGATCAATTGCAATTGCTGGGGACAAACCTGTAATCTGATCTACATCCGGCTTTTCCTTTACTTCCAAAAACTGACGGGCATAAGAAGATAAACTTTCCACATACCGACGCTGACCTTCAGCATAAATTGTATCAAATGCTAATGAAGATTTACCTGAACCAGATAACCCAGTAATGACCACTAATTTATTTCTAGGAATGTCGATGTCAATATTTTTCAAATTATTGACCTTTGCACCTTTAATGGAAATTTTATTACTCATAAAATCAGGTTGGATTTATTATATTTTTATGTTAGAAACATGCTGTGAGCCATTATAACAATAATAAAAAGGTTTGTAAAGAGCTAAGGTACAGATTACGGATATATACGGATGTACGGATCAACTAAGGTCTTAACAACCCTTGCTAAAAAACAAACTTAAAATATTAACGCTCTAAAAAATCCGTAAAATCCGTACAAATCCGTAATCTGTATTAAAAAAGCACCAACTCATTAAGTTAGCGCTTGTGTGTTTACTTTATAGACCGTTCACCTTTTGTAGCTTGACCAATTTCGCATAATGTCCCTGCAAATCAATCAGCTCTTTGTGAGAACCTTGCTCCAGAATTACACCATCATCAATCACACAAATGCGATCAGCTTTCTTGATGGTAGAAATTCTATGCGCAATTGCCACAATGGAAATGTCCATTGTTTTTCTGACCTTATCAATCATCTCGTGAACGACTTCTTCCGCTTCTGAATCCAAGTTGGAAGTAGCTTCGTCCAGAATAAGTATACGTGCGCCGTGAAGCAAGGCCACATAGGCTCTAGCAATACCAACGCGTTGTTTCTCACCACCGGAAAGTCGAACGCCACGTTCTCCAACCTGAGTTTCCAATCCATCGGGAAAACGAGCCTTGTCATTTACCATTCCGTCTAAGTGCGCAGCCTTAATTGCCTGTTTAACTTGGTCTGCTGTTACCGAGTCACTAGGATACACAATATTATTGTGAAGACTGGTATCAAAAATCTCAACTTCCTGCTGGACAATTGCAAACAACCTACGATACCAGTATAAATCTAGCAATCGAATGTCTGCTCCATCCAGACTGATTCTTCCTTCATCAATATCGTACATCCGACAAATAAGTCGAACTAACGTTGTTTTACCTATTCCACTCTTTCCAAACAATGCAACCATTTCTTTTGGTTGAAGATCCACGGAAAGATTTCGCAAAACTGGAACATCTTTATTCGGATAAGTGAAACTCACATTATCAAAACAAATTTTTCCAGTAAAGCTCTTCGGGATAAAAGCATTATTTGAATTTTCCACATCTGGTTTTTCTTCTAATATCTCTTTCAACCTATCAACTACCACAAAGCCACGCATCATCCGAGTGTAACTTCTAATTAAATTGTGAAGCCGTCCCATACTTCCATTGCCTGTCACAATGATATAAACGACTGTACCGATTGTACTAATTCCCAGATACACAAAGTACAAACCTAGCACAATTATCGCTATCAAGAGAAAGTTAAAAATGGCACTCATGGAAAAAAAGTATTTACGAAGACTATAGTCAACCTTTATCTCCTGCTCTACCATTTCTTCACGCAGATTGGAGTGACGATCGACTTCATAATCTTCACGTACAAAACTTTGAACAGTTTTCACGTTTAGCAGTGCCTGAGTAAAAAAGCCGTCCGCTTTTTCTCTTTTTTTGGTTAGAGATTTCCATTCTTTATATTGTTTCTTGTGAGCATGGTTACCAATCCCAATTCCGAAGACAAATGGGATTATGAACAAAACTCCCAACTTCCAATCCAACACAATGATGATCACTACGTTGAATATCAGATACAATACTTCTGGAAAAAAGTTCCAGTAAATATCTGCCACTAACTGATTTAGTCGGTTACAGCCCTCTGTGATTTTACTGACTTTCTTGCCAGTGTTTTCACGCTCGTGATAGCCTAGTGAAAGTTGCAACATTTTTTTCTGAGTTAAGACAGGCCAATACTGCTCCAACTTCACCATTACTTTTTCCATTCTTATATATTGCACAAAAAATACTACGACAATATGCAAGAATCTGAAAAAGAATAGAGCTGCTATCAAAAGAATCAAGTACGTACTGATTTCTCTATTTTCCAAAATTTGCGGTAGCTCATCAAAAATCAATTTGAAAAGATACGGAGTTATCAGTGACATCAACTGCGCCAATATAACGGTAACTACAAGAAATGCTACTTCTCTCTTTCTGTCTCCAATCAGTTCCCAAAGGTTTTTAATTCCATTTCGAAAATCCTTAAAACCTCTCTTTTCCTCAACTTCATTCTCGGTCGTGTCAGTCATTTTTCTCTCCAATTTTCAATGTTCAATTCAACAAAAAATTATAACAAATTGGCTAACACTTGTCAATATAATAAAAAAGCGCCGACTTATTAAGTCAGCGCTTGTGTTTTATTTAAAATAACGCAAATACATTTTCGAATACCAAATTCTAATTTTATAATTTGGATGTCTTCTGAAAGATGATTTGTTCTCAAACCTCCCACCCATACTAAGGCACGTGATTAGAACTTCTGGTGACTTAGCGTTTTTCAAGGCATAAATGTCAGCCCATATTTCCTCTAATTTTATCAAATTATTATGGAATATTAACGTAAAAGAAAGAACCAAGTATACACCCGCCCAAATCAGCAATAGCCAACTTAGTAATGCCGGCATTTCATACCAATCATGTTGACAAAAAGACAGAACCCAATTAAAAGCCCAAAAAGATAAACATCCTATAATTGAACTTGCGGAATAGATAAAATATTTATGCCACCTATTAACAAGAAGATGGCCAAACTCATGCCAGGCGACCGCTTCGATTGTTTCAAGCGCGTTATTCTCTATAAAATCTTCTGAAAAAATAATTCCATTTTCTCCATTAATTCCAACCACTGCTGCTGAATCGTCCCAATTCCTAACAACTAGAGCTCTAGAAAATGAAATGCCTGTCTTTCTGGCAATATTTTCACAAATACACTGAACTGGATCATTTGAATTGAATCTTTTTCTGTTACTAGCGTAACGAGTTATATTTCGAGCTACATAATCTTCTCCCCAATATACAACAATCCTATAAATCAAAAAAAGAACTCCCAGCCAGTACCAATTACTTCTAAGATAAATGATAGCCACACCTAACCAACAAAAAATCAGACTTTCAAGACTGGCCATTTTTAGTTTTTGCTTTAGGTATTGCATGAATGGAATTCCATTATGTCGCCTATTCACGACACAGGACATAATGATAAAAAAAACAAACACAATTCCGACAACTTTAAGCAGTGCCCAAAATAAGAGTTTGCTATCACTGATAACTTCTGCCAAAATAGACTGTAAGCCAACAAAGTACAAACAAATAACTAAGCAAAACGGATAAAGCTCTTTCCATTTAGTTGGCAATGAATACGACTCCACATACTTCACTTCTGGATCTCTCATTTTTCTCTCCAATTTTCAATGTTCAATACAACATGATAATTTAGCAAATTAACTCACTTTTGTCAATATAATAAAAAAGCGCCGACTTATTAAGTCAGCGCTTGTGTTTTCACTCGCGTAAATCACCCAGCTTCTGTAATTCTACCAGATGAGCATACAATCCATTTTCTTGAACTAATCGAGAATGATCACCGGATTCTGCAACATTACCATTGTTGATTACGTAAATCATGTCGGCTTTCTGGATCGTACTTAATCGATGAGCAATCGCAATGATTGAAATATTTAATTTTTCTCTAACCTTCCCAATCATTTTCTGAATTGCTTTTTCCGCTTCGGAATCTAGATTAGAAGTAGCTTCATCCAAAATCAATACCCGGGCACCATTCAAAAGCGCAATATACGCTCGAGCAATTCCCACTCTTTGTCGTTCACCACCAGACAACCGAATTCCACGCTCACCAACTTGAGTTTTAATTCCATCAGGAAAACGATCCAAATTCTGCAAGGCTTCATACAAATGCGAAGCTTTGAGAGCTTCAATCACCTGTTCTTCCGACGCTTCGGCATCGGGATAACGAATATTTTCCAGGAGCGTTGTATCGAAAATATCTACATCTTGCTGGACAATGGCGAAAATCTTTCTCAGATATTCTAGATCAAGATCACGAATATCTCTACCATCCAACTTTATCGAACCTTCATCAATATCATACATCCTAGAAATTAAACGGATCATCGTAGTTTTACCTTCACCGCTTTTACCAACCAAGGCAACCATTTGATGAGGATGAATCATCATTGAAAAATCTTTCAGAACCGGCCGATCCTTTCCGGAATAAGTAAAACTCACTTCATCAAATTCAAATTCACCTGCGTAACTATTAGGAACAATTGCCTCCGGGCAAGTTTCAATATCTATTTCCGTGTCCATCAATTCTTTCATGCGACTAACAGAAATTGACTTTCTCATGACTCGAGTATAGGTATGCATAATATCGCCAATGCAGAAAATCGTGATATTACCAGTAGCGATTAAATACACTATGGTTCCGATCGAACTTATTCCCATAAAAACAAAGGTAAAGCCAAGTGCAATTGTTATAAAGTAAAACAAATGCAAAATTAAGCCGGAGCCAAAAAAGTACAACTGCATTTTTTCGCAAATATTAATATCCAAATCCTGCATAAATTCCCTAATCTTTAAATTCTGCTGTAACTCTCGCTTTTCCTGACCAAAATTCTGAACAGTACTTACGTTAATAATTGATTGACATAAAAGTCCACCTGATTCTTCTTTTTTCTTTTCCCAGGCTTCCCAATCATCCTCGAACCGATTGAACATTCGATAATGAATGTACATTGCAGGAATAAATGGTAGCATAAAGAGCAAACCAAGCTTCCAGTCAATAATTATAGCAACCGTAACGTTTATCAGCAGAAAAAATACCTGCGGTAAAATCCCCCAATACATATCAATTACAATCTGAACTAATTTGTCACATCCCTTTTCAATTTTTGAAATTTTCTTGCCGGTATTTTCCGTTTCATGAAAACCGATAGATAGGCTCAGTAGTTTTTCTTGGACAACAACTGGCCAACCGTTCTCCAATTTAATAAGTCCACGTAAAAAACTGATTTCCGCCACAAAATGTTTCAAAACCAGAGCCACAACTTTCACCACAAGTAAACAACCTATCAATACAACTAAATATGTGCTTACCTGCTTCTGAATGATAATTTCCGGTAACTGATCAAAAATCAATTTCAGTAAAAACGGAAAACTTACGCTCAGGATTTCAATAAAGAATAAAACAAATACCGCCTTACCAATGGCTTTTTTCTGATCACCAAGTAATTCCCATAAAGTCCTCAAACTCCGTAGTAAAAACTGAATATTCCGATCCTTTTTTTCCAATTTCATTTCCCAATCGCTCATACCAAACCTCTAGTTTGAAAATAACAAATATCCAATAAACAATTCCCAATTAAACTACAATTCGAAATTTCAAAAATCAAACATTCGAATCCAATCAATATTTATAGCTCCAAATTAAATTTTTAAAGTTCAAAAAAACGCCCTAAGACCAGGACGTCTTTGCAACTTTAATTTATATAGTAGTTATGTTATAAGCTTAAATTTATTTTTTTCACCAAACAATTTCACCTTCCAATCAAAGATACAAAGAGATCCCGCCCTTGTTTGTGCAACTGGATTATATTGTGAAACTTCCAGAGCAGCACGAAACAGGCCTCCTGCAAAAACCATTGCAGGAAATCTCCAAAACTTTTTGATTGTCTGGTAATTATTCATATAAAATTTTGTGAGCAGTAAGTAAAATTAACTACTCACCCTTTATGACGTTCATAATTAAAATTTATTACGAACATACTACTTTACGACATTATTCACACTTTGTCAAGTGCTGTAAAATTACACAGATTCCGGGTCAAGCCCGGAATGACAATAAGGGGTGGGTTGTTAGAATCAATACACTAATATGCAACATCCTAGATCCTGAAATAAATTCAGGATGACAGGATGTATGGTTAAATCAAAAAGAGCGCTTTCGCGCTCCATCAATCTCCTGCTGTTCGCATTCACGGGACCGGGCATTGCCCTGTCCCTACGTAAGATTATACCGTGAGATGTTGCGATCAGCCAACGCTTGAATTTTGTCAATCTCAACCTGATTAACTTCAGGTTTGAATAAATGTTTATATCGTCCTTGTAATTTCAAATAATCTTCAACTTTTGGTCGTGGTTTAGGACACTTGGCCACATTGGCTAATTTACCTTCAACATATTCTACCACTGGAAAGACTCCAGTTTGCTGAGCCAGTTTGGCAACCTTAATCGTATCTTTGGAATCTGTATACCAGCCCGGAACACAAGTCACTAAAATCTGTATATACTTTGGACCTGGTAAAGCCAATGCTTTTTTCACTTTAGCCTGAATGTCCATCACGTTACCTACTGTAGCTGAACCAACATAGGTACAATTATGCGCCAAAGCTATTTTCAGCATATCTTTTTTATAAAGATTATTGCCTGTTGATTCTTTGCCCGGTTGAGTGGTTGTGGTATTCGAACCATACGGAGTAGAGCCTGAAGCCTGAATACCCGTATTCATATACGCTTCATTATCAAAACATACATACAAAACATCTTCACCGCGTTCCCACATTCCGGAAATCATGCCAATCCCAATATCAAATGTCGCACCGTCACCACCCCAAGCAATAATGTTGGTTGATTGGTTAATTGGTTGATTAGTTAATTCCTTTTCAATACTGTCTTGCTTTTTTTCTTTCTTTCTTTCTTTCTTTTTTACATCTTTGTAATTCAAGGCCGCTCGAATGCCCGAAGCTAACGGTGCTGCGTTTTCAAAATTCGCGTGGATCCACGGTACTTTGAATGCGCTCATCGGATATCGAGTAGTAGTAACCTCACTACATCCAGTAGCATTGGTTACAATCGTATTTCTACCAGCTGCTTCCAGTACATGCCGCATAGCCAAAATCTCACCGCAACCGCTACAGGCTGAGTGTCCAGGATTAAGTAAATATTTAAATGGCATTTTGTAAGTCATAGACTATTTTTCACACTTATTAGGATATACCTTTTGACCAACAAAATTTGATCCTGGATAATACTGGTTACAAGTCGATTGATTTTCTGGTTCACATTGGTTACCATCACCAAAATAAACTGACATGCAATCAAAGCCAGGACAACAAGCTGAATCACCACCATATTCACAACTATCTAAATACTTCCCTTTAGTACAAGTTTCTGCTTTTGGAGCACATTTATCACAACCCGAAATACTAGGACAATAACCGCTTTCACAATCTTTATGATTATAACAACTCCAACCATCTGGCAATTTTCCATTTATACATCTATTCCAGCCACAACCATCACCATCCGTTTTAGCACAGACAAAGGCATCTCCATTAATTGTTCCATGAACCGAGCAATCAGCGTCACTATCACATTCACATCTAATTTGAGCAACCCCATCACTATTTTCCTCTCCCTCACAGTCCGTTGTCGGTCCAAAACATTGAGTATCATCCTGCCCTGTAACATGACTAAATAACGTCGGATCACAGATACCACCATAGTCACCAGATACGTAAACATCATCCTTAAAAACAAATCTTCCAGCTGACTTAGGTTGCACACATGAATTCCAAGTTGCTAAAGATTTCGCACATATTGCGTCTGGCATACCTTCATTCGCACAATCAGAGGTTTCATTGCACTCACAACGTTGTGCCCCAGGCGTTGTGCCTGCTCCTGACTCACCTTCGCAGTCATTACTAATACATTCCCAATCATTACCACAATCGGCTCCCATCGGCTTAGTTGCTTTTAACTCACCAAGACTACCACATTGAATAACTTTATCTTCAAAGAAATTGGACATAGTTACATCCAGACGCACACCCCCATTATTCATTTCATGCTTTGTGAATGGCTTAAAATATTTATATCCTGGAGGACTTTGGTCTCCAAATAATTCCCATCCTACACCCCCAGCTGCTTTTTTCATAACACCAACTGCATTCGCACAGGGCTCTACCCAAACTGCCTGATTTGGACCACCTGCTTTTGATTCTACAAGATCTATTCCAGCATAATAACCATCTGGTATAGCAAAATCTGCACCTACTTTATCTAACCCTTTTTGAAACATTGTAGCAAGTTCACTATTTAATTCTTTACTCCTTTCAACCCCTGTATCATGAATTTCCAAGCCTAAAACATAATTATCTGCAGATGGGAGAGTTCCAATTTCACTAGCTTTAATAACGTACATCTTATCTCCATCTTCTACTTTTGCTATAGCTTCTGAAGTAGCACACTTAACAAGAGTATCCACATTATGATCAACAGAACCCTTTATACAATCAGTATCACTATGACCCTGTAGGCTAAATAATGAAAGTCCTGATAAGTAACGACTACTATAATTTAAATACCCCCAAACAAGCGCATCAGTACAAGCCACCTGTTTAGGATCTGGCTTTTTTTTGTCCTTTGGTATACAGACCTGGTTGCCTCCACACTGAGACCCCATACACTCCCCTTTATCAACCATACTCTTGTCTTTTGCTTCATATGAACCCATTTGTCCACAGACCGCATCTACAACATCAAATTTTGTTGTATCAAATTCATTACAAAAACCTGTACGAGCCACGACTTGACCAACAACCACCTCGATCTCCAAAGGTTTCAGACCCACCAGATTTGGATTTACAGTATTCAACAGAATATAAGTTCCTAGAAGTAAAACTAACCCCAAAACGGAACCGGTCATAAAACTTTTCGCCTTGGCAATCAGCGTCTGATTAAATCCACTCACCACATACATCAGGCCACCAGCAATCAACATCAAAACTGCAATTAGAGAACCCAAAGTTACTGCGTATTTATAAGCCATTGATAAATATTTTGCGATCCAATCGATCTGAATACATTTAGCCTCAGGGTTACGTCCCTCCTGAGGAGTACAAGTCTTTGGTGTCAAGTCAGTAGCAAAATTAAAATCAAGAGTCCCCAGTTTTACATTCGTAACTGGTGCAATTGCGGTAAAACCACCCTCTACATCCTCCGCCATAACCGTTGGCGCCAATACAAAAAACACCAAACCGAAAATTTGAAGTACAATAATAATAGCTGAAGCGATTGCAAAAGATTTGGCGATTTTTTTCATATAATAATAATAAGGTAAAGAAGGCTAAAGAGGGCTATAGAAGATCATTACGAGATTAAACCATTTACAACTAAAAATTAATTTTATTTGTTATCTTCTTGCTCTTCTTGCTCACCTTTATCTTCTTAATGTTAAATTATTTCACAAAGACTGTTTTATTTTGTTTTTTTTGTACTGTTTTGTAGACACCAAGAAGCTGTTTACGAGTTATATCCCGACCACCTAGACCAGCAACGAAAGACTGAACGTGACATTTACTGCCAACTGTTGGACGGACCTCTTGGGCGAGAATCCCTTCACTGCCAAGTGAGACACTTTTATCAATCACGGCCACAAACTGGGCATGGACTAAAGCTTTTCTTAGTTCTTCACCAGGAAATGGGCGGAACACTTTAACTTTTACTACTGCAGCTTTTTTGCCTTCAGCATTTAACTGATCAACTGTATCTTTGATCGTTCCGACAACTGAGCCCAGTGCGATGAATACTATTTTGGCTTTTGGATCACCATAATATTCTACTAAATCAGCATTACCGCGTCCAAATATTTTCTTAAAATTATTTAACTCTTGTTTGATTATTTTTTTACTGGAATTTAAATCTTTGTATAAATCTTCCCGAATATCAATGTAATCTTCAGGTGTAGCAAAACAACCCAAACTTTTAGGGTTATCAACTTCTAAGAACTGACCTTCCTCTGGCGCATAAACCGGCAAAAACTGAGTTACCAATTTCTGATCTGGCAAATCAACAGGCTCATAAGTATGGGTCAAAATAAATCCGTCCATGTTAACTATCACTGGAATACGAGTCTGCTCCGCAATCTTGAATGCCAAGATATGTTGATCTAAAGCATCTTGAACATCCTCAGCAAAAAACTGGATCCAACCGCCATCACGAACAGTCATTACATCCTGCTGGTCATTCCAAATGTTGATCGGACCAGAAACTGCGCGATTCGCGCAAGTCATAACTACCGGCAAGCGCATTCCTGCAATTGTAAACACAACTTCTGTCATTAATAGAAGTCCTTGTGAACTGGTGGCAGTATAAGCCCGAACGCCAGCTGCGCTGGCACCTAGTACAATAGATGCTGCCGCAAACTCACTATCAGCCCGAACATATTCGTACTCAGCCTGACCATTAGATTTAAATTTTGATAGGTCCTCCACAATGTGAGTTTGCGGCGTAATTGGATACGCACAAACCACTCCTGGCCGACACATATTAACTGCCCTAGCCACTGCATTGGAACCTTCTATACAAACTTTCATAGAAAAACTCTAAATTCTAATATCTAAACTCTAAACAATCCCAAAACTCAAACTTACAATGTTTTAAAAAATATTTTTTTATTTGAATTTTTTATATTCTGTATTTGTTTAGGATTTAGATATTGTATCTTAGAATTTATTTTTCATCTAGCTTCATCTCAATACATTTAACTGGACACTCTTCTGCACAAATTCCACAACCTTTACAATAGTCTAAATCCTTTTCGTAAAAGATCTTGCCTTGAAGCGCTTTGTCGCCCACTGCAAAAACACAACCTTCTGGACAAACGCGCGCGCAAGTACCACAAGCTATACATTTATCATGATCAATTATGGGAACATATGTTCGCCAATTGCCGGTTTTTACTTTATCAGTTGACCCTGGGTCAACCGCAATATTTATCTTCATAAAGAATTACGTTTTTTTACAAATTCATAAGCCTGTTGCATTGCCAAAACATTCAACTTTGCAACTTCAGATGATTTAGACTTAAATTTTTCCTCAATCGCCTTAGCAACTGACTCCAAACTGATTGCACTGCTCAGAGCAGCAAAAGCTCCAATCAAAACTGTATTAATAAAAGGTTTACCTATTACATCCAAGGCTATTTTAGTTGCCGGGACATTCACTACGTTTTTATTTTTAATTTCCGGCCAATCTGACTTTTCACTGTCGATTAAAATACCATGCGCTTTTCCCGCACCAATCAAAACACTAGAATCAGGTATAACTAAAGTGGCGTCCTGAATAATAATATAATCTGGTTGGTAAATTTGTTCACGCAAACGAATGGGCTCGGTAGCAATTCGAGCAAAGGCCATAACCGGCGCACCACGACGCTCAACCCCAAAGTTTGGAAAGGCTTGTGCGTACTTACCATCATAAAACGCGGCTACCGCAATTAACTCTGCAGCTGTAACTGAACCTTGTCCACCACGACCATGCAATCTAATTTCCAACATTTTTTTCATATATCGCTTGAAATTTAGTAATCACTTTGTCCCAAGTCTCCATTGGAATTACTCCCTGAAGCTTGAAACCATTAATAAAGAAAGTTGGGGTACCAATAATCTGTCCTTCTTGGGCTGCGAAATAATCTTTTCGTGCTTGTGCGAGAGTCAAATTATGCTCCATGCAATTATTGAATTTTATTATATCAAAATTTAAACTCAAAACATATTCTGCCAAATTATTAGCATTAACTTTTCCTTGGTTTTGAAACATTAAATCATGATATTCCCAAAACTTGTCTTGTTGATTAGCACAAATTGCGCCCTTCGCTAAATCAACTGAACTAGCACTGATCACCGGATAATTACGCCAATAAAAATTTACTTTATCACCATATTTATTGATTATTTTTTTGACTATAGGCACCGTCATCAAACATCGACTACAATTAAAATCACCAAACTCCACGATTTGTATTTTTGCCAATGGATTACCAATACTAGGACTCATGTCGTCAATCATATGACTCATAACATATGGAGATTCTTCTGCTAAGGCCTTTTCTGAAATAAAAGTGCCCAGCTTTACTTCTTGGTATGATTGATAAAATTGAAACAAATATAATGGTGAAAGAAATATCAAAAGACCAAACACAATAAAAATTGTAATTGCCCACCAACGCTTATACCAAGATTTGTCTGGCTTAAGAAAGCCGACCTCTTTATTATCCATAAGTTAAGAATATATAACAAAGATATTATAACACAAATCATAAAGCATTAAAACATAAAAACAACCTTGACATAATAAATACCCCTTGCTATACTTCCAATTGATTATCAATAGCAAAAATTTATGACAAATATATTTACTATCATTCAACTTGTTCTGGCCGTTGCCCTAATTGTATCAATTTTACTACAAAATAGAGGTGGTGGACTGTCTGGCGTTTTTGGTGGCAGTGAAAGCACAAATGCCTACAGAACAAAAAGAGGAATGGAAAAAACAATTTTTTACCTTACTATAATCTTCTCAGTTTTATTTTTCGGCGTTTCTATTGCCAATATTTTACTTCAGGCATAGAAACATATTTACTTAAAGTCTAGAGTTCAAGTTATAACCTTTGTTCCGAAGTGCACTTAATAATATTAATTGCTTCAGAACAAGTCCTGTAACTTTAATCTTTATACTAATTTTTGTGTCTAACTTTAAAAAGTTCTGGATCAAGCTCAAATCAAAAGAATTTAAAATCAAAGAGAAGCTAGCCAGAAAAAAATTGAAAAAATTTCACGAACACGATGAAAAGCTGGTGCAAAAATTAGCGTCCTCAAAAAAATTACCTAGCAAACGACAACTCAACTATATTTCTAAATTTTTATCAAAACCAGAAAGATTGATCATCCGCATATTGAGTGGGATTATTTTAATTGCTGTATTTTCACTATTATTCAATGTCTACTGGAACAACTCAAAAATAATACCAGCGCAAGGTGGCACCTATACCGAAGGATTAGTTGGCTCACCTCGCTATATCAATCCCCTGTTTTCTCGAGCCAGTGATGTAGACCTTGATATCTCAACTTTGGTTTATTCAGGATTATTCAAATATACCGACCAAGGATTAACCAAAGACCTATTAGATAGTTATCAACTCAGCAACGATCAGCTGGTCTATACTTTCAATTTACGACAAGACATCAAATGGCACGATGGAGAAAATCTAAACGCGGAAGATGTGATATTCACATTCGACCGAATTAAAAACACTCAAACTAAAACTCCTTTATATTACAATTTTCAAGGAATTATCATAGACCAAATCGACGAGTTCACTGTACGCTTTTCCCTAGAAAAACCCTTTGCTCCATTTCTGGAAAGTTTAACCACTGGTATTTTACCTGAACACATTTGGAAAAATATTGTCCCAGAAAACATGATGCTGGCTGAATATAATCTAAAGCCAATCGGCAGTGGCCCGTTTGAATTTAATTCCCTACTGAAAAACAAAAATGGCCAAATCAAAAACTTTGAACTTGTTGCCAATGAAAATTATTATATAAATACACCCTTCATCGAAAAAATAGATCTTAAATTTTACGAAAACTTTGAACAAGCAGTTGAAGCTCTAAATAACAAAAAAGTTGACGGGATCAGCTACCTACCAAAAGAGATTCGAGCCAGAATCATAAATAATCGAAACTTAAATTTCAACTTACTTCACTTGCCTCAATACACCAGTGTTTTCTTTAACTATGACCAAAATCCAGTTTTAAAAGATTTAGGTATTCGAAAAATTCTAACTCACTCAGTTAATAAAGAAAAAATTGTTAATGAAATTCTAAACGCAGAAGCCCAAATTATTGACGCTTGCATTTTGCCTAACACTCTGGGGTACAATCCCGATATTGTTAAATATCCTTTCAACGTACAACACGCACGAACAGAACTCGAAAAAGCAGGCTGGAAATTAGCAGATTATGAGGAACCAAAAGCTGAAGGCGAAAGTGATGAAACAATCAATGAAGAAGGTGTATCCGCCAAAGAAGCTTACGCCTACCCTGTCCGAAAAAAGGGCGACCGCTATTTTGAGTTTGAGCTAACAACTGTCAACCAACCAGAAAATGTCAAAATTGTTAAAGAATTACAAAAAGAATGGCAACAAATCGGTGCTAAAATCGACTTAATAATCATTGAACCAAACAAAATACAGGAAACTATTAAAGATCGCAGCTATCAGGCCCTTCTGTATGGTCAAATATTAGGACATGATCCTGACCCATACCCGTTTTGGCACTCAAGTCAACGATCTTACCCTGGGTTAAACTTAACTTCACTCAATCATCCTGATGTCGATACCCTATTAGAAAGTGCGCGGAAAACCAGTGATGACAAACAACGAGCGGAAAAGTACAAACAGTTCCAAACAATCATTGCGGAAACCGTTCCTGCTATTTTCCTTTTCAACCCGACCTATACTTACCCGCAAAACAAAAAAATTAAAGGCTTTAATACTTCTAATATTATTATTCCAGCCAATCGCTTCTCCTTGATAAATGAATGGTACATTAAAACTGACCGAAAGTGGGGTAAATAGCTACAAAATTACAAGATCAGTTGGCCTAGCAGCAAAGAAAAATCTTGTAACTTCGGAGAACCTATAGTATAATTTAAACGAATCAAAAACACTTCTATATAAAAAATCAAACCAAAGCTTACGCGTTTCAAACGCTGCTTATTTTGTTAATTAAAAACAATAATTAAAACTTCATCGTGCAGAAAAAAATTAACTGATACGGAACTTCCTTATAGTTACTAATGGTTCTGCCCGAAACTAATTTATGGTTAATACAAAAACCAGTCCTCGGCCACCTAGAGTGCCCGGGAACCAAAGCAAACACAGAAACCGGCCTACCAAAAGGCACGGTGCAAACAAACATAGACCAATCACACAAAACAAAATCCAACCAAAACTAAGAATTATGGTTATGGGTGGACTAGAAGAGGTTGGTCGAAACATGACAGTCCTAGAATATGGTGATGATATTGTCATCATTGATATGGGATTACAATTTCCTGAAGAAAACATGCCAGGAATAGATTATATCATTCCAGATATTACCTATTTGGAAACTAGAGCAAAAAACATTCGCGGTGTTGTCATTACACATGGACATTATGATCATATTGGCGCAATATCCCACTTATGTCCAAAGTTAGGCAATCCAACAATTTACACTGCCCCACTTACAGCAGAACTAGTAAAGCGTCGACACGAAGAATACAAAACGACTCCTCTTGTGATTCAAAAAATTGCGCCAGACAAAGACAAAATTCAGCTAGGTAAATTTAGTGTTGAATTTTTTAGAGTTACTCACAGCATCCCTGATAGTTTTGGTGTTGTTGTAAACACCCCAGTAGGAACAGTCGTCCACACTGGCGATTTCAAAATTGACTTTAACCCAGTAAATGACAAACCAATGGACTTGAGCCGAGTTGCTCAGATTGGAGCCCGCGGTGTTCTTGCACTTCTATCCGACAGTACCGACGCACCACACTCTGGATATCAGTTATCAGAAACTGAAATTACTGGCGATCTAGAAAAAATATTTTTACAAGCCCATGGCAGAATAATTGTCGGCACATTTGCTTCGATGATTAATCGAATGCAACAGTTATTAGAATTGGCCGAGAAATATAATCGAAAAGTTCTGGTTGAAGGAAGAAGCATGAACACCAATCTGGATATTGCTCGAAGTCTTCAGATTATAAAAATCAAGAAAGGAACAATCATTGAAGAAAAAGAATTCAAGCGCTTACCTGATAATAAGGTAATGGTAATGGGCACTGGCGCGCAAGGAGAAGAAAATGCTGTATTAATGAGAATTGCTAATTCAGACCATAAATTTCTTAAAATTAAGGAGGGTGACAGTGTAGTTTTCTCATCTTCAGTTATTCCTGGAAATGAACGAACAATTCAAAGCTTGAAAGATACAATCTACCGCAATGGCGGAAAAGTTTTTCATTATCAAAACATGGACATCCATGCTGGTGGTCATGCCAAAGCTGAAGATTTACGCTTAATCATTAAATTGCTTAACCCTAAATATTTCATTCCAATTGAAGGCAATCATTTCATGCTTCGGATTCACGGAGAAATTGCTGAAAATATTGGAACCCCGAAAGATAACATTTTTATTGCTTCCAATGGTCAGGTTATGGAATTTATGAAGGGTCCACATCAGAAAGAAGCCAGCGGTAAATTAACTGCCGAGAAAGTACCAACTGAATACGTAATGGTTGACGGCCTCGGAGTAGGTGATGTTTCATCCATAGTTCTTCGCGACAGAAGGATGATGTCTGAAGATGGTATGTTTGTAGTTATTGTTACAGCAAAACGCAAAACTGGCGAATTGGTAGGTAGTCCTGATATAATTTCACGTGGCTTTGTCTACATGAAAGAAAGCCGGCAACTTATTGAAGATGCTCGTAATCTGGTACGCAAAACAGTTGGCAAAACTAAAAACAAAAACTTTGATCCAATGTTACTGAAAAACAAATTGCGCGATCATGTTGGCGACCTACTCTGGAAAAAAACCAAACGCCGACCAATGGTTATTCCAGTGGTTATAGAAGTTTAGACTCGAAAAAATTTACGATTTACAATTTTACAATTTTCATTAAATCACCAATTTTCAATTTTCAAACTCAACGGATAGACAATTGAAAATTCTGTAACTGAAAATTTATTGTAAATTGGTAATTGAATAATTGAAAATTCAAATAAAAAACCCCCACCCAGGTTTTACCGAGGTGGGGTTTTTGATTTAAATCATGAGTTTTGCTATAATACAAATTGTAGTAAAGTTTTTATATAGCATATAATCAATACATGATTTACGTCATTTAATGCTGATCTACATGATTTATCAGTATATCAGTATAATCAGTACTCACTTATGTCTAAACGAATCTTCAGCGGTATCCAACCAACAGGTATTATTCACCTAGGAAATTATTTCGGGGCTATTTATAATTGGCTAGAATTACAAAAGGAATATGACTCTATTTTCTCAATTGTAGATCTGCATGCGCTAACAGTTCATCAAGATCCAAAAAAATTAAATAGAAATATTTACGACTTGGCAAAAATTTACATTGCTTCCGGCCTGGATCCCAAAAAAAATATTGTATTCAGACAGTCAGATGTAAAGGAGCATGTTGAACTAGGTTGGTTTTTGAATTGCGTAACCCCAATTGCGGAATTGGAACGCATGACACAATACAAAGACAAATCCGAACAGCACAAACAAAATGTAAATTCCGGCTTATTCACCTATCCATGTCTAATGGCAGCCGACATTCTACTTTACGATACGAACGTGGTTCCAGTTGGTGAAGATCAATTACAACACGTAGAACTGGCACGAACAATTGCCAAAAAATTCAACAATCTTTATGGTGACGTATTTATTTTACCAGAAGGAAAAATCAATAAGGTTTCTGCACGACTTAAAGGTTTAGATAATCCAGAAAAAAAGATGAGCAAATCAGCAACTTCTGAAAATAATTACATTGCCTTGAGTGATGACTCTGACCTGATTCGCAAAAAAATAAAAAAAGCTGTAACTGATTCTGGTACAGATATCAAATTCGATCCCAATAAACGTCCAGCTCTTGCCAATTTAATGACCATTTATCATTTAGTCACTGGCAAAGAGGCCCCTGAAATTGAAAAGGAATTCAAGGGTAAAGGTTATGGCGATTTCAAATCTGAATTGGCGGAAAGAGTAGTTGAGTTTGTTGAACCAATTCAGAAAAAATTTAATTCTATTTCGGACAAAGAAATTGATTCTATATTAGCAGATGGTGCCCAGCGAGCGAAGAAATTAGCTGAAAAGAAAATGGAACAGGTTAGGAAAGTTATTGGATTGTAAACTGTCAAATATACTCGTCAAGAAAATCCTCCAAACACCAAGGAGGATTTTTTGTTTTTCAAACTCTTGACGAACGTGGACAACATTTTACTTGGGGATTAATATTATACCTGTAACAATAGCAATATATGTATACAGGACCAGATCGAAAATTAAACCGGGCAAAATTCATTGACTATTCATTGGCGGGTTTTTATTATTTAACAATTTGCACAAATAATCGGATTGAATGGTTTGGGAATGTCGTAAATGATAAAATGGTGTTGAATGAATCGGGGGTAATTACACGTCAACAATTATTTTGGTTAACAAAACAATACGAACATGTAAATTTGGATGAATGGATTATTATGCCGAATCACGTTCATGTGATTATTCGTATCGTCGATGATGTAGGGACCGGTCGCGACCGGTCCCTACCACGAAAAACAAAACCCATCCCCGGAATCATCGGCGCATTCAAAACCACATCATCAAAATTTATTCATCAAAATGGTTTATCGGAATTCCGTTGGCAAAAATCATATTACGACCGCGTTTTGCGTAATCAATCCGAATTAGACCATTCCCGTTGGTATATCCGAACAAATCCTGAACGTTGGCATCATGACCGGAATAATTAAAAAAAGTCCGATCTCTGATCGGACTTTTTTGATTGGTTTATTAAGACGCCGGCTCGGGCCTTGCCCGTTTTCTTTTGGCAGGATCAAACAAGCGAGTTACTTCCAGCAACACATCCCAATTTTCTTCTTCACAATACCACGTCCCTTCATCATCAAATTCATAATTGTAAACAAATTCAGTATAGGTTCTTTCTCCGTCTTCATCTGGCTCAACTCCAGACGCCATTTCATCTGGATCACAACACCACAAGATGATTTGCAAAACACCATCTTGTGTCTTGAACTCAAAGTCTTTTACAATTGCAAATCCATATTCAACTTCCTCATCATCACCATCTTTATTCGGTGTACCTTTGTAAGCCAAAACCGTGTTAAACAGTTCTTGAATTGAAATTGGCAAACCTGCCTGTTTCAAAAATCTCGTCATTTCCTGAGTAATAGAACTTTCTCTTGGCATTTAAACCTCCACTGCAACAATTAAACAAACAACTATTCTAAATTCACTTTCTGTAATCTCAAAACCTTGTGCTAATACGCTTTTCCCAGCCCAAACAAGAATACGATCAGTCAAACCCTTAGTCTTTAGCAAAGCGACATCCTGACCGTTACGTTTAACAATACGGCTAGCTTTCCAGTCAATTTGAACATCCTGAAAAATCAAACCTGAAGCTGTCATCCCTGCAAAATAAGTTGCTCTTGCAGGTGGATTATCATGCAAATATTTCAAATGTTCTATGATTTTAGCAAATGATTGATCATAAACAGTACCCCGACAAATTTCTTCCACTCGGTTGATTTTTAATCTATACCAATTGACAACCATGCCGAACGAATCTTCGGGAAATAATGGGCCTCTGGTGATTTTAACCTGAGTCATAACTGCCTCCTGTCAATGAGCAAAGATATTTCATATTAACAAAATAAATACATTTTGTCAATAAAAAAAACATTAATATATTTTACCTAAATTAGCAATAAATTTAGACAAAAAACTTGACAAACTCAATAAAATTTGCTATATTTTATGTAGCCATAAACAAGCAGAACTGTCGCCCTTCTTCGCCCTCTGCTTCGCGAGAGCTTCGAAGGGCAGGCTAGTCCTAATCAACTTATGAGACTGGCTTGCCCTACGTAGCTCTGAACGGAGTGAAGAGCGAAGAAGGGAGGAAAGTCCGGACACTCGGTTATTTAATTGACACGGGTAACAGGTAATTCCTGTCGATCGTGAGATAGAGGTGCGAGCAGAGACGCCGAGACTCGCAAGAGTCAAGGTGTCCCGAATTGCGAAAGCAACATCGGGACGCCGTGGAAAGTGATTTCCCGGAACCCTTCGGGGTTAGTCTTGATGGAAACATCAAGGGTGAAACGGCTAAATCCTTACCTGAGTGCAAGGGCAAGTTTTGGTAGCCCGCGTGAGCCAAAGAGTAATCTTTGGCCCAGATAGATGACAGCTAAAACAGAATCCGGCTTACTCGCTTGTTTATGGCTCTTTTATTTGATACACTAGAAGAAGATTAAAAAGAGCAAGGGGATGAAGAAGATAACAAAAGCAAAATACTTTTGGCTAGTTAAATCTAACTGATCTTCTATAGCCTTCTTTATCTTATTATCATATGAAAAAGAATGCTGAATTATTTTTCACCTTTCTAAAAATTCCAATTGATTACATAACCTTGGTGGCAGCTGGGCTCTTGGCTTATGTAATTCGTTACGAAGAGTCTGTTCAGGAAATCAGACCTGTAATTTTTGACTTACCGTTTGAGCGGTATTTTATTTTTGTTTTATCTGTTTCAGCAGTCTGGCTATTATTCTTTGCAGCGGCTGGCTTATATTCATTCCACCGTCGCAAAGTAACTGACGAGTTAGCTAAAATTGTCTTGGCCTGTTCCACTGGCATGACTGCCATCATTATTTACATGTTTTTTGTTCGCGAATATTTCTCCTCCCGATTCATTGTCCTGACAGCCTGGGTGTTAAGTATTTTTCTAATAATGCTTGTTCGTGTGATTGTACGAAAAATTCATCGCCATACTCTAAAGTCTGGCTGGGGTGTCCATAATATTGTTATTGTTGGAAAAAACAAAAACACAGAAGAAATTATTGATACCTTCAAGGGACAACCTGAATTGGGCTATAAAATAATTGCCAGGATTCAAGAATTTGACCCCAATGACAAGGAAGATCTGCTCAAGCTACTAAAGCGAAAAGGTATTGATGAAATCGTTCAAACCGATTCGAGTTTATCCCGAAAGGTTTCAATCGATCTAGCAGATTTTTGTGCAGAACATAACATTATTTTTAAATATGCAGCTGGTCAATTCGAAGCACGAACAACCAACGTAGAAGTACACATGATTGCGGGTGTACCACTAATTGAAATTCGAAAAACTAAACTAGATGGCTGGGGGAAAATTATAAAAAGGTTAATAGATTTTATTCTAAGTACTTTTCTAATTATTGTATTTAGCCCTATAATGATACTTCTAACTATTATTATTAGATTAGAAGATAATGGTCCAGCAATTTACAAAAATGAACGTGTTCATAGCAAAGGAACTTTCAATGTTTTTAAATTCAGATCAATGTACACCAAGTACTGTACTGGCAAGCAATTTGAAAAATACACTAATCAAAAAGAAGTCTTGGAATATGAAAAGAAACTAGCAGAAAAACAATCTGAAAGACATGGGCCAGTTTACAAAATCCTGAAAGATCCACGTCGAACTAAAATTGGTAGGTTCATGGAAAAGTCTTCACTCGATGAACTGCCTCAATTATTTAACGTCTGGATTGGAAACATGAGTTTAGTTGGACCACGACCACATCAACCAAGAGAGGTTGCTAAATACAAAAAACATCACAAACGAGTTTTGGATATTAAACCAGGCATTACTGGGGTAGCGCAAATTTCTGGTCGTAGCGATTTGGACTTTGACGAAGAAGTTAAAATTGACACCTACTATATAGAAAACTGGTCACTAAAACTTGATTTCTGGGTAATGCTAAAGACACCCTTTGTTGTACTCATAAGAAAATCACGAGTTTAACTATAACCAAACTCCTTACTAGATACTGAAACCCGTCTCGACTGTTCGACGTCAGTCGGACGAGGCGGACAAGTTCAGCATGCCAGTAATGAGTTTTTTTGTTTACTCTTGGTTTTTTTCACATATTTTGCTAAGATACTTACACAAGAAAATAAGAGAACACTGGAGTATGAAAACATCTACTGTAAATGCTTTTATGCTTTAATATTTTAATGTTTCAGTAAATATGAATGTAGCTCTAGTTCATGACCACCTAACGCAGGACGGAGGCGCTGAGCGTGTAGCCAAAGCCTTTATGGATATTTTTCCTAAAAGCTCAATGTACACGCTGGTTTATGATAAGAAAAATGTTGCCCAGGATTTTGCCAAAAAAAAGATACATACTTCATTTTTACAAAACTTTCCTTTTGGTGTTTCCAAGTACCAATGGTATTTGAATTTTATGCCAGCTGCAACTGAGCACCATCCAGTTACAAAATACAAGTTGATATTATCCAGCTCTTCAATCTTTTCAAAGGGCGTAATACCTGGACCAACCTCAACACACATCTGCTATTGTCATACTCCACCACGATTCTTGTGGACTAATACTCACGGCTATCTGAAAGATTTGAATCAGAATTTTTTAATCAAAAAGATGTTACCAATATCGTTAACTAAACTTCGCCAGTGGGACAAAATCGCAGCTGACCGAGTCGATCACTTTATCGCCAACTCAAAAGAAGTTCAAAAACGAATAAAAAAATACTACAACAAGGAAAGTACTGTAATTTATCCACCAGTGGACACTCACAAATTCAAGGTTACTGATAAAGTCGAAGATTATTTTCTAGCTGGTGGTCGTCTGGTCGGCTATAAACGGTTTGATCTTATTGTTCAAGCTTTTAACCGATTAAATCTACCTCTGAAAATATTTGGTGATGGTCCACAATTGAAAAATTTAAAAAAAATAGCTAAAAACAATATTGAATTCTTGGGTAAGGTGCCGGAACAAAAAAAGATTGCTCTTTATAGCAAATGCAAAGCCTTCCTTAATCCACAACTTGAAGATTTTGGTATCACTGCTGTCGAAGCCATGGCCAGTGGTCGCCCAGTAATTGCCTATCGAGCAGGCGGAGCAACAGAAACTGTAATCGAAGGCAAGACAGGTACTCTTTTCGAGGAACAAATCTGGGAAGATCTTGCCGATAAAGTTTTAAGCTTTAAGATTGAAGATTACAATCCTCAAACAATTAGAGAACATGCTTTACAGTTTGATGTAAATATTTTTAAACAAAAAATAAAAGAATTTATAGTCAACAAATTAAATCCCAATCCCTAATTTCTAAATCCTGAACAAATTATAATTATTAAAAATTTAAAACCCAAATTAACGTTTTGATATTTATAAATTTGTATTTGAAAAATTGTTTAGAGTTTATTTATTAGAATTTAGAGTTTATGAATATAGGTATCGACATCCGTTGCTTAATGGAACGCGAACTGACTGGCGTTGGCGAATACACTTTTTATCTCCTAAAACATTTATTTGAAGTAGATAGTACCAACCAGTACTATCTTTTTTATAATTCCAGACAAAAGGTTAACAAATATATTCCTAAGTTTCCCAAAGACAATGTACATTATTGTGAGTTCAAAATGTCCAACAAGGTACTCAACTTAACGTTAAAGATATTTTCTCACCCAAAACTTGATCAAATAATTATTCACAAATACAAATCTTCGAAAATCGATTTATTCTTATTTCCTAATATTTCATTTTTCAAAACAAACTGTCCCTACATTATCACCGCTCATGATCTCAGTTTTGAAATTTTTCCTGAATTTCTATCTTTCAAACGTAAACTATGGCATTGGTTTGTAAATCCTAATAAACTTTTTCAGCAAGCAGATCAAGTTATTTCTGTTTCAAAAAACACCAAGCAAGATTTAATCGACATTTACAAAATTGCTCCAAAGAAAATTCAAACTATATACTCCGGCATTTCTCAGAATTATAGAATTTTAAATCCGAAAGATCCTAAATTTAAAAAAATAAAAAATAAATACAAACTACCAGAGAAATTCATTTTGTTTCTCGGCACGATTGAGCCAAGAAAAAACCTCACTTCACTAATTAAGGCTTTTAACTTATTTCATCAGGAACATCCTGAATATAGTTTAGTAATCGCCGGTAAACCAGGTTGGCATTATAAAAAAATCATCAAACAACAGTCAAAAAATATTATCTTCACTAAATACATCAAAGATTCTGAGAAACGATATTTTTACAATTTAGCTTCTATGTTTGTGTATCCTTCATTTTATGAGGGGTTTGGATTTCCCCCAATTGAAGCAATGGCCTGTGGCTGTCCCGTCATTACCTCAAACAATTCATCCATGTCAGAAATTTGCCAACAAGCTGCCCTTTTAATTAATCCAACTGACACAAACGATCTCTACAGTGCCATGAAGCAAATGACTAATTCAAAGCTAGCCAAACAATATATAGCCGCAGGTTTACAAAAATCAAAGGATATTCACTGGTATCAAACTGCTCAAGATTATTTGCAGGAAATAAAAAAGTTCTCCGCTAAATCTTAAGCGAAGAACTTCACACACGACAAGCATGGGATCGATCAGAAGCTGCTCAAATTCTTACACCTACTTTATCACGACCAAAGCCTTTGTCAAATCAAACCTGTTGACAACTCAAATTAGTCAAGCTACCATCTAATTAACCTACTCTTGTCAATCCATTGAGGAGGGAAAGATGAAAGTATTTAAAGGTTTTGCTAAAGCTTTTGCCTTTATAATTGTTATTTTGCTATTTACTTGTTCAGGTACTGTTCAAGCAGCTGAATATTTTCCGTTAGTGAAAAAATTAGGGAAAATCGAAGCCAAAACTCGAACAGTTTATTTTCACGCCATTACTTTTCTGGTAGAAACTCAAATTGGAGATACGCTTTATTCAATTGAAGAGGAACAAATCACGAGAAAACTTTTTTTAGGTGAATATGTTCGCTGGCAAAACATTAAACAACAGAACTCCATAACTCTACCTCCGAATATTCAGCCGAATGAGATGCTTAAACAAAATCAACTTTTACTAATTTTCGGCTTTTCCAAAACCTTTAGTCAATAAGTGAAAGCTGTCATGCCTTCACTTTTTTCTTAACATGTCTCCTCCGTATCACTATTACAGCTATTGACAAAAACCTCAAAATTAATTAACAAAATATATAGCTGTTCTTTAACCCCCAACGGATCATTAGGAGGCTGCGATGAAGAGATTGCTACTTACCGTAATGTGCCTTTGTTTTCTCGCTGGCTGTACCGGCCATACTCACCCGTCCAGCGTTCCGGTTGTGAAGAAGCCACCTCCGAAAACCGGCAGCGATAAAACGCTCGAAGATTACAGAAAAGAAGGAAGTGGAATAGGTTCTGCAATCAAAGAAATGGAAAAATAGTCTGCACTCAACCCTTAGAGAACAACAGACTGCAACTCCCACCCGGGTTGCAGTTTTTTATTCAACCAGTTATACTTGACAAAACCAAATGTGTATGATATCATCTTATGTTCTTTGTTCAATTCAATTCATGGAGGATAACATGAACTTCAACACATCGAAGCACATACCCCGGTTTCATTATAGCTCAATAAAGAGCTTTAATAACCGGGAAGGTGCAAATGAGTTTGGCCAAGGAGTACTTCGGAAAGGGTAAGTTGCAAGCGGGTCCTGGAGGTTGGCGTTGCACCTGTTGCAACCCGTACGGCTGTCACCCGCGGAACATGAAACGATTGGCACGGCGACTGGTGCGACGCAACAGCAAGCAGGCTGTTCGCAAACAGGTCGACCGAGAGTTGTTCGAAATGAGCAACTAAAGTGAAAAACACAAGAGGCAATCTTAATAAGATTGCCTCTTTATTTTTTATTAAACAAAAAAAGCTCCGGAAGTGTTCCGAAGCCTATGTATGTTTTGCTACAAAGCGTTTGACAATGTCATGCCAGGGTAAATGTTCATCACCGTCTCTAAAATCTTCTTTTAAAATTTCGTTGTAAACGATTCTTCTTTGTTCTGGTGTTAATTCACCTAACTTGTCAGCCACAAAAGCCCTTTGTTGTTCAATCGATTGATCAATCAAAGTCGGCGGATAGTAAATGATCAAATTAAGACGCTCAACTGCGGGACACTCCTCTCCAACCTCTTCTTTCAATCGGTATAAACTGGCCAAAGCAAATTGTCGGCAAACAACACACACAGTCTCACCATTTACATGTAATTGCAATTGAAGGAAATCTTTACCCCGTGGAGCTATTTCTTCAATTCTTCCAATTACTGCTCGAAATTCAAGACAGTTCATTTTTCACCTCTCAGTTATCACCTCTCTTTATTATATATAATTATACTGAAATTGTCAGATAAAAAAGCTCCGCATTGCGGAGCATGATATTTATTCTGTCCTTAGTTTCGTGACCCAATCACATTCAATTTGATCAGTTTTTTCAAAAATAGTTACAAAGGTCGGCTTGGTTGAATCAATCGACTCTGGACATCTGGACCGACAAACGTCTGGCAAACTGACAAACTTGTTTTCACCATCTTCATCTACAATAATAGCTTGATCATATTTACAAAATGCTTGTACAAGCTCATGACTCCCCAGTGTCACTTCAGCCGGGGAACCTTGAGCAGAATCAGCACCTGAGTTTCCACCAATCCAATATCCAACACCAAAAATTACGGCTAAAAGAATTAATATTGGAATACCGTACATTATTCCCATACCAAAAACTAATTCTCTTCCTGTCGGCATAATGAACCTCCTCGGTTGAATGAACTATTGATTAGCTATATTAGCAAAGCAGTATAATTTTGTCAATTGAACCAATCACAAGGGTTGACACACTCGCATTATCATGCTAAATTACAATATCGACCTTTAACTGTGGAGAAATACATGGAAGATGAAAAACAACCTCACATTTTGCAACATGTTCAAACTGGCAAGTGGCTAGAACTTTGGATTGATGGCTGGTATTTGATCGAAAAACAGAAAGAAGCTACAACCTTGAATAATCTAGAGCAAACCCAGACCTCAACTCTACCTGCCTTGGAAAAATTATTCGGTCCGTTGGTGATTCATTCAGTAGAAATTTTAAGTGCCCAATGTGCATAAAAAAATACCCCACTATTTACAAATAGTGGGGCTTTTGTTACATACGTTTACTTCAGTTTCATTTTTAATGTAGGAAATTTGATTATTCGTACTTCTTTTTCCATTGATTGAAACTTTACTAAAAACAGTTCCAACTCGTGCAAATACCCAGCTCTCACATCCTGAACACAATTTCCTAAACGATTGGAATGAGTTATCGCATCCAATTGTTTCAGGAAGCTTTTAAACTGAGAAGACTCAATCATTCCCAAAAGTTTATCCAACGGCGCTTTCATGCCTTCCCGAAATTTTTTTAATTTTTGTAGATCCAGATCCAACCCAGCAAGAGACTTTTTTAATCTCTCCCTGCCCTTTTCCAAAAGATCAGAATCATCGGGTTGTCCATCAAGTATTCGCAACTGTTTTTCAATTTGCTTTTTAACATCCTTGCATTTTGTGAGTAGTTGAAAATATTGACTCTTTTGACCTAAATGTTTTTCAAAAAACTTTGAATATCGTTTCCTAAAAAATGTACCGAGCAACTCAGAGTCAGTAACTTCTTTAACAATATATTTTTTAATAAATTTCAAAAATACTACCACACTAATTAGAAAAAAATACACAAACAAAACGTAACCCCAAACTTCCCAAAATGAACACATGACCTCAGCGTGACCATCATGGAAAAGATTCGCGAGACCAACAATACTGCCGCCAAAAGCAATTATTCCCCAAATAGAGATAAACCCACAGAAGAAAAATCCTTCCCAAATCCTTCCAACTCGATTTATCCAAAAATCACCAACATCTTTCAACCCCAACCACGTACCTGACATATTCCAAGACCACTCAGCCTTTTTTAGTACTTTCATTTGCTCCTCCTTGTTAATGAATATCCACTTCTCTTAAAAACGACAAACTAAATATCAATAACCCTTCAAAGGCAGTGGGTCAAAAAACTTAACCAACAATGATATCACCTTAATAACACCCATAAGAAGCAACGACATGCCAGAATTCCATATCCAAAGAACCTCTGGACTATACGAGAATTTCCGTACAATTTGAGCCCCATTATCAATATAATATTCAAACAAATCGCCGGCATAAACCAATTGAATGACTTTTTCTCGATAATTAAAGACTTCCAGATTAATATAGCTCATCATTGCAATACCAACGACCCCTAACAGAAGAACAAATATAGTGCCCAAAACGTTTCCAACAGTTCGTAGCCAACTTGGCTCATTAAAATTTGATTCAACAGAAGAATGTATTGCCGAAGCAAAATAAACACATACCAAAATCGTACACAAAATAAATGATTGCCACATTACAATCTCCCTAGTTTTAATGAACAGAACAATATATTATATTAGTTTAAAAAGAAATCGTCAAGAATTAAGACAAGAATTTTGAATAAAAAATTAAGAGCACTAAATCAAAGGCTAATTTTAGTGAAAATTGACAAAGTTCACTATTTTATATACAATGTCTACAAGTTAGACAAATATGCAATACTTACTCGATTCTCTTACAAGTTTAGGTATACAAAAAAAGCAGGCCAAAGTGTACCTTGCCTGTCTTGAGCTAGGCTCAGCCACTGTTCAAGAACTTGCTGAAGAATCCAATGTGAAGAGAACCAGTATATACAACTTTCTTGAAGATTTGAAGAACCTTGGACTAGTTAGTGAAATAAAAAAAGGTAGCAAACTTCTCCTTGTCGCAGAAAACCCCAAAACCGTAATAAGCAAAGCTGAAAAAAGGATTGAGCAAGCACGAAACAACCTTCCTGAATTCTTAAGTATCTTCAATGCTCCCGCAAATAAACCAAAAGTTAAATTCCACCAAGGACTTGAAGGACTTAAAACAGCTTATGCTGACTACGCGGTTCAAGATGGTGAAATATTCGGATTTACTGACTATGAAAAGATGTTCGAAACCCTGCCAGCAGATTTTCTCTGGTCAGCTGGACCTGAAGCACGCAAAAAAAACAATACTCATTTTTACTGCATTGCAAAAAATGGTCCGAAGGGGAAATTAATGAAATCGAAAGACAAAGAACAACTACGCCAAACAAAACTAGTTAAAGATATTAACTTTGAAACCGAAATCAACATTTACCAAAGTAAAGTTTCGCTCATATCCTTTAAAAAACCTTATACAGCTGTTATAATTGAAGATCAAGCAATTGCTCAGACCATGAAATCAATATGGGATTTAGTTTGGAACAATTTAGAATAGTAATTAGTAATCTGTAATTAGTAATTTGGAAATGCTTAAAGATATTTTTAGAAACCTTGTATGAAGGAGGTACCCCGAATAAATTCAGGGATAATAACTGAAAATAATGTCCCGAATGAATTCAGGTATAATTGCTAAGAATGTAAAAATCGCTATAGACCGTCGCATGTACAATTCAGAACAATTTGGGATTATCCTAAACAATTACCCCCAAATTCATTTGGGCCTACCAAATAATTAATATGCTCAAATACCAATTCTACCCCGAACGCAAATATTTCATCACCTATTCACTCACTGATCAGATTATTGTAAAATTCGACGACCCTTTGAAAGAAATTATTTTAAACCAATTTAATAAAGCAGCTAAAAATAATAATGTTAATATTGAATATTTCGCCATACTAAATAACCATTTACATTTAATTATTGACTGTGAAGAACAAAAACAACGTAAAAAATTCCTTAAAGATCTAGCGGGAGCATCAGCACGATTAATTAACATTCAAACTAACAGAGAAGGACAACTTTGGAAAAAATATTACGCTTGGGCAATATTTGATGAACTTGCTTATGCTAACATTTCAGCATATATCCTAGGAAACCCTCTCCGCCATGGTATTATCCACTCATTTAATGAATTGAAAAAATATAAATATTGTAATTTTCAGGAACTGTGTAAAGAATTTGACCAAGAAGAACTGGAACTAAGAATAATGTCTATTTTGAAAATAAAAAAACATGAAGATGAAAACATGTTTCTTGAAACTTTGTGTAAAGGAGGTACCCTGAATGAATTCAGGGATAATAACTGAGGATATGAAAATCGCCAAAGGAGCTACCCCGAATAAATTCAGGAACAATAACTAAAAATATGAAAATAGCCAAAGGAGCTACCCCGAATGAATTCAGGAACAATAACTAAGAATATGATAATAGCAATCGACGCGCGCATGTATGGCGCCTCACAATTCAGTGGAATCGGAACTTACATTCAGAAATTAACTGATGAACTTTTCATGTTGGATAAAACTAATGAATATATCTTGTTCTTGCGTGAACCTGAGTTTTCGAGATTCAATCCACCGAACGAACGGGTTACAAAAGTGCTAACCAAAGTTCAACATTACACTTTGACAGAACAAACAAGTTTCATTTTGGAATTAATGAAGCATAAATTTGACCTAATCCACTACCCCCACTTCAATTCACCAATTTTATATCGCAAAAAATCAATTTGCACCATTCATGACATAACTCCCTTTTACTATCCTGGCCACAAAGCAAAATCCGGATTCAGACAGTGGGCCTATCGCACGGTCTTTAAGTCAACAATGCACAAATCACGTAAAATTATTGCAGTTTCCAATAGCACCAAGCGTGATATAGTTAGACATTTCAATATTAATTCCGAAAAAATTGAAGTTATCCATCATGGTGTGGACGAACGTTTTAAAATTATTGAAAATAGTGGTATAATTAGTACAGTTAAAGAAAAATTCGGTATCACGAAACCGTATATATTTTTCGTTAGTGTCTGGCGTTCCCACAAGAACATTGAAGGATTAATCCAAGCTTTTAATTTACTAAAGAAAAAGCATAATTTGGATATCCAATTAGTACTTGGTGGTCGAGAGGATTTACATTATACAAAGGTTCAGGACGAAATTAATAGATCCCCTTTTAAGCACGACATTATTGCCACAGGCTTTATTGAAGATGATGAATTACCGGCGATTTACAATGGAGCTTCCGCCTTTGTTGTTCCATCCTTTATTGAAGGCTTTGGTTTAATCGGAATAGAAGCTCAAAACTGTGGCTGTCCCGTTGTCTCAACCAACACCTCATCCATGCCGGAAACACTTGGAGAGTCTGCCCTATTCTTTGACCCAAAAAATATTGAGGAAATGGCCAAACAAATTAATCTGGTCTTAACTGATAAAAAAACAAACCAAGAATTAATTGATAAGGCAAAATATAATGTTGAAAGATTTCACTGGAGAAAATGCGCTGAACAAACTTTACAAATATATAAAAATTTAAAATAAATACTATAATATGGCGCGTAAAGCAACTGCAAAACAAAAAAAGAAAACCGTCTCCACCAAAACTTCGACGGTCAAGAAACCCAAAAAACCGTTACGCAAAAAAGCAAAAGCGAAAGCAAACAAACCAAAAGCCAAGCCTGTAAAAAAAGCTTCCGCCAAGAGAGTAAAAAAAGTTTCTCAAAAAGAAACTTTGACTTTGGGTTTACTTCAACATGAAATTGACGAAATTCTTGATAATCAAAACCTAAAAAATGCTGAGAAAACAATTGAACAAAATCTCGTCAAGGCATTAGCTAAACTTTTACCAGAGAAAGAAGCAATTTCAGCCAACAAAAAAGATCCCTCTCAAATTACAGTTAATAGTACCACAACCAAGCAGGTACACTCACCTTTTGTTTTGGACTTATCGGCAATGATAGAGAAAAAGCGAGAAAAAGAAGCAAAAAAACGTACTGTTTTATCTAGATTTCATAGCGTTACCAAGAAGCACAGGGAAAAACCAACGCAAACCCTTAAAGTTACAACTAAAACAAAAAAACAAACTGTGGTTATAACAGAAAAACTTGAATCCAAAGAAAAAGTTGTTATTGCTCAGCACGAAGACCCAATTCAAGTAACAGCACCTTCTCACAAAAACAAAAAGCATAAATCAAAATCTTGGCAAAAACAATTCACAATAAAACCTTGGCACTATAATTTCAATTTACCTTTATTTTGGTACCGTCCACTGGCCGCCTATATTGCTATATGTATAATTATTATTTTACCAATCAAAGTTTTTGGTCAATATAATGAAATCAGAAAATCACAAGAGCAAATTGTAAATTATGCAACCACAGCTTATGAAGACTTAAAAGTGGCAAGCACTCAATTAGCTAACGACAACCCGCAAATGGCACAAACCAGTTTTTCAACAGCAAATCAAAACTTTGTAGAAGCTGGAGAAAAACTAAATAGCATGAGCACCTCGTTAAAGACAATTCTTAACCTCATTCCAATCAACAGCCCTAACCTAGCAGATGCAGAACATTTACTTGACGCTGGTGAGCAGGTTTCTGGCTTGGGCCAATCAATAACCAATCTTTTCACTAATTTCAAAAGCCAAACCGGTGGATATTTAACAGATCATATCAGCACATTACAAACTGAACTAAGCTCAATTTCACCAAAACTTGACCGCCTAAATTATGATCTTCAACAAATCAGACCCGAAGCAGTACCAGATGATAAAAAAGAAATATATGGAACCATCCAAGAATATCTAGGTCTTTTGAATAGTGACATACAAGAATTCCACACCTTTACTGGCACACTTAATTCTATTCTCGGGCAAAAACACAAAAAACGCTACTTATTCGTCTTTCAAAACAATAATGAACTTCGACCAACTGGCGGCTTCATGGGAAGTATGGCTTTAGTTGATGTTGATCGCGGTCAAATTACCAATATTGAAATCCCTGGCGGGGGAACCTATGACGTACAAGGTCAATTACATAAAAAATTAATTTCACCTTATCAATTACACGTGGTTAATCCTCTTTGGCAACTGCAAGACTCCAACTGGTTTGCTGATTTTCCTACTTCTGCTGAAAAAATTATGTGGTTCTATGAACACTCTGGTGGGCCAACAGTTGACGGCGTGGTTGCTATTAATGTTTCATTCTTACCTGAACTGATGAAAGTTTCAGGGCCTATTTATTTACCTGAATATAATAAAACTTTTAATAATGACAACATAGTACTAGAATTGCAAAAAGCAATTGAAATTGATTATGACAATGTTCAAGAAAATCAGCCAAAAAAGATTTTATCGTACCTGGCACCAGAGCTTATTAACAGCTTATTTGACCTCCAGGGCGAACAATTAATTTCATTAGCAAAAACAATCAAAACTAATCTGGAACAAAAAGAGATTCAACTCTATTTCAAGGAAACTCAAGTTCAGGATAAATTTTCTGAATATGGTTGGACCGGTGAACTATTAGATTCTTCCAAGGATTATTTGGCTGTAATCAATACCAACATTGGTGGAGGCAAAACTGATGCTTACATTGATCAGACCTTGAACTTAACAACTGATGTTTACAACAATGGTGAGATTATTAATACTTTGGAAATTACTCGCACACATAACGGTGACTTAAATAATTTTTTCGGAAAAACCTCAAATCTAAATTATGTTAGAATTTATGTCCCTTTTGGTAGTCAACTAATTTCAGCTCAGAATTTTGAAGAAGTCCCGCCTGAAGCGTTTGAAGAACCTGAAGAACATTGGCAAACAGATGAACATCTACAAAATATACAGGGTGAGGTTTGGGTAGATCCAAACACTGGAACCTTCATAAACAATGAATTCAACAAAACTGTCTTTGGCAATTGGGAACAAGTCGATCCTGGAGAAACAAAAACTTTCATATTCAAATATCGTCTCCCAATCACGCTCAATTTAACTACCACTGAAGATCGATTTTCTTTATTTGACAGTAAATCACAATCTGGCTTTCATTCTTTATTCTGGCAAAAACAAGCGGGACAACAAAATACAACTTATAACTTGAAGTTCAATTTACCTTATGCAATAAACTCTGGCTGGACATACCCACCGGAACTAAAAAACGACAAAAATAGCTTTGTGATTGAATCTCAATCTAGAGCTGATGAAATGTTTGCTTTTATCTTGGATTAAACCATTATGAGTAAAAATAAAAAAAACAAAAATAAAACTTTAGTTTTTAAAAGAAAAAAGATCGAATATCCAGAAGAAAATCCCATTAAAGAATTAATTGAGCTATATGAAGAACAGGATATTGATGACCAACATCAAGGACTCGACTCAGTCAGTGACTCAGAGCAGGATTTAAGTCTAAGGACTTTAATTAATAAAGATCGCAAAAAAAGAAAAAAAAGATTTATTATCTTTTCTTTAATTGTATTACTATTACTAGCGGGCTCAGCTTTAGCCGGCTTTTTGTATTTTTCCTCCAACAAAACCTTTGAAAAACAAAGCCTCGAGCTAACAATTGAAGGTCCTGAAAAAATAAAAATTGGAGAACAGTTTGACTTCATTATTAATTATCAAAACTTAGGAGAAGTTAGTCTTCTTGACTCCAGATTGCATGTTCAATATCCACACGGTTTACTTATTGAGAAACTAGAGCCTGAGCCAGTTAATCACGCTTGGCAGTTGGGTGAACTGGAAATTGGTGACAATGGCCAAATAACCATATCTGGCAGTATTATTGACGAGATTGAAGAAGAACAAAAGATCATTGTTAAATTGACCTTTCAACCAAGCAACTTTAATTCAGAATTCACCAAAGAAGCAACCTTCAGCTTAATAACACAAGCACCCGAACTTGAATTCATAACCAATTACCCTTCTAATATAACTCCTGGTCAAAAGATCAATTTAAAAACAAAAATTAAAAACGAAGCTAAACTTGACTTTTATAATGCCAAACTGCAAATCACCTACCCAGATAAATTCACTTTTCAATCAGCCAATCCGACTACCTACGAAGACGATAATCAATGGATTATTGCTGACTTAAATCAATCATCTCAGAGTAAGGAAATATTAGTTGAAGGTTTCTTTGATGCTGACATGAACATCCTTTCTGATAACGATCGAACAAAAACATTTTTGCTTGAGCTCCTACTACTTGGCAATGAGGAACAGTATTTCAAAGTTCACGAAGAAGAACTATCCATCAAAATTATTGACCAAGCCATCAACACCTACACTATTGTCAATGGTACAACAGAAAACAAAAACATTGAACTAGGCCAAGACTTGGACTTCACCATTATCAGTAAAAATACTGGGGAACAAGATTACAATAATTTAATTTTAACAACTACTATCAATAGTCAGCCTGTAGATCTTTTGAATTGGAATAAAATTGAAGATGACTACTATGGAAAAATAGAAAAAACTGAGACAGGCAAGCAAATCACCTGGGATAAAACTCAAATTCCAGAATTAGCTACTTTAGCTACAGGTCAGGAATTCAGTTTAGACTTTTCTCTACCTTTGAATACTTTTGCCGACCTGGACAGTATTAATTCACTTGGCAAAGCCTCACTTGATGTGTTTTCCAGCCTTGATTTGTCTGAACACTTAGGAGTTAAAACTGAACCAGTCACAAGCAGTCACGTTATTTTAACTATCAATTCTGACCTTGACTTAGGAACTAAAGCTTTGTATTACTTTGAAGACGGTACGCCGATTGGCAGTGGCCCTCTACCCTTCGAGGTTGGCAAAAAAACTACAATCAAAGTCTTCTGGGATCTATCTAACGATATTCACGAAATAGAAAACATAACCGTGAACGCTTCATTACCAGAATATGCTGAATGGCCAGATGAAAGTTACGTCAGTACTGGGGAAATTAATTACAATAGCAACACAAATAAAATTACTTGGGAAATAAATAGATTACCAGAAACCGTAAAAGAGGCACATGCCAACTTTGCAATAGTTATAACCCCAGAACTTGAAGATGCTGGCAAAATTATCAAACTCACTGGAAATACTACGTTGTCAGCAAAAGACAGTGTTTCAGAAGACACAATTATTAAGACCAAAAATATTTTAACCTCAGCGCTGGAACTGGATCAACATGCGGAAACTGACGGCATAGTTCAACAGTAAATAAACCTCAAAAATAAATGAAAAGAACGCGGATCATGAATCCGCGTTCTTTTTTTGTCACTTCTTTTTTTTCTTGCCTTTCTTTTTACCACTTTGGCGGTCCTGCAATTTCTTACAGGTACGGATCTGTTTCTCAGACCCATGCGTCCCACCACAGTGGAGACAAACGATTTTACGGGGAGTCATGCTATACCTCCTCTATTAATCAACGTGAATTAACAAATAAATTATTCGCTCAAGTTGATGAGAGTTTTCTTATAGAAAACTCTCGAAATGTATTCATCGTTTTCATGACGACCTCCTTAATAGTTGGGAATTGCTCTTTCACGTTTGCGATCATAACCCTTTTGGCCCTTTTTACCCGAATGGACCTGTCTGGGTTTTGAGCCAATCAACGTCCTAGCAATTTCTCGCATGACACGGTGAGGATCATACTCTTTCACTTTTCGAGACTTATGCCTCTTACTATGTCTGGACATATGACACCTCCTGTTTATCTGCCCAATGACAGCTCCAACATACTATTAGAGCTGCTATGGAAAAACAATTATATCTTCCAAGTCTTTAGCTATACAAGCATTATAGCCAAATACTCAACATTGGAGTATAGCAAATTATTATGATTTTGTCAATACTATCTAACAATTAATTCAAACACTCACTAAAGTTGTCTAAATTTACACATTTCACGAATGGTAATAATTGCTAACATTTGAAATATATAATATCACCTTGCCCTTGACAAACTTTTTGTTATTTGCTATACTAAACAGTTAATTATTCAACCCAAACGGGAATAGTTAACACTTTTCAAGGAGGAAAAGTATGCGGGCAAAATTTTATCCTTTTACGAGAAGCAGATTACACACTGCTGCAAATTGCTGCACACAGTTGACACCGAGAGTGAGTAACTCAAATGTTTTACACGTTCGTGAAGTAAAGATGTCTGGACTTGGTGGTGGAACTGGTTTTTCATCGATAAGTAAAACTGAAAATGGTCTTCCGAAAATAACGCGTTTTCCTACTGCGGGAGTGTTGCGCTAGTCGCCCCCCGAGGTAATAAATAATACTGACTTTCCTGTGTTTAAAAACAACACCATCAGTACAAATCTGATGGTGTTTTCATTTTTAAAAAGTTTACTCTTCTGCAACATCCCACAAAACATCATATATCGCCAAAAAACTCTTATAAAACATTTTGTCCTCCATCAACACAGCCATATTAGCAGCGCCTAGAGCCTTGCTAATATAAACCTTATTACTATATATTATCATTTCAGCTCTAAAATCAACTAACTTGTGATATTTCACAAGCAAATTTTCTGATGTTAAAATCTTATTCATGAATTGTCTTTTTTCTTCCGGGACTAATAATCTCACCGCTTGAACACGCGTTAAAATTTTCTCTAGAAAACTTGTATCTTGACTCTTTTCATCAAAATCCTCTACTAACGGTAAAATCATATCTAGCTGACTTGGGCCAAACTTATAAACATCCTGCCTCCAAGCATCCACACCTACACTTCCTTCAAAAAATCTAACTCTTGGCCGATCGCCAATCACATTATATAAAGCTTCAAAATCAGGTATAAGTTTTTTTATCTTGTCATGTTTATTCTCAATCTTTTGCTTTTGTTCATCCAGGATCGACAACAATCGGTCAGGTCGCTCAGCAATAAAAACACTTTTTTTATTTTTATCTACTGTACTGAGCAATCCTCTTTTTAACAATGTCTCCACCTGAATATAGGTAGTTGCTCGATTAACATTTGATTTCTGTGAAAGTTCCTGAATCGTGGATGTTCCTAGTTCAAGAGCAGCCAAATAAACTCTAGATTCTTTATCACTTAAACCAAATTCTTGTAACTCTTTAATTAACATACTTTTTTATTTTGTGTTTATTTAAAATTCCTCAGCAATGCCCCACAAAGCTTCAAATAACAAACCAAGGGTTTGCGAAAAAAGTTCATCGCGAATGATTAACCAATCTCCTTTGCCAGCAATATAAACATTATCATCAGATATTAGAACTTCACACAAAAATCCAAACTTTGCTTCTGTGAGAAATTTAATGAAAAATTTATCGTTTTTTAAGAGTGGTCGTAAACGGCTATCAACAATTTTATGATTCGCTATATATATAGTTTTAAAAGTCTGGACTGAATCTAAAATGTTTTGTACATGACGACGAGAGACATAATCTTTATACAATTCATAATTAAAAATATTATACATTATATTGGATCGCCGTTGAGCAATTTCTTGTCTAACAACCTTTAAATCTTCTGGGCTGTTATAGTTATAATAGCGAACTGAAGGCTTATCTTTCGCTACATTATAAAGAGATTCTAACTTGGGCATGATTTGATCTAACATCTGTCGCCTGCGCTTGATTTCATTTTCCTGCTGTTCATAAATATATTCCAATTTTTCTGGTCGTTCAGCGACATAAAAAATTTTACCATTTTTTTCGGTTGCATTCAAAAGTCCCCGACTGATTAAATTTTTAATGTGGGTGTATGCTGTTGTGCGATTAATATTAGCTTTCTGTGATATTTCTTGAACAGAAGAATAACCAAGCTGCAATGCAGCTAAATAAACATCTGCCTCCTTATCACTTAAACCAATTGCTAATAATTCCTGTGCTAGTGCCATATTTCAATTTTTAGTCGTCAAACCCCTCTACTTAAATGTTAGCAGGTTCTGACAACATTTCAAAGTAGTTATCCACAAATCCGACACTATTGTTACTGATTTATAACATTCTTTTTGTTCTAAATTTTCATACTTTATGTTAACAATGTAAATAATTTCTAAAATGTAAATCTTCTTTTTATAAAAATAATTAATTATAGATTGACAAAAACAGACAAATCTTGTCCACAAAAACTATGTTCATTAGTATTTTGATGTCATACAATATAAATAGAGAAGGTGTGTTTGTTCGGCAGTAAGGGACTGCTGAGCATATTCAATAGGCGTGAAATGGAGGTTAAAATGAAAACTCTACGCCAACCATTGCAAAGTGTTCTTATTAACGAGTTGTTAAACTTCAAGTGTCCTGAGGACGATGAAAAGGAGAAAATGGAAGCTGGTCCTGGTGGTTGCAGTTCCAGAAGTGGACCCGACGATTTAATCCTCTTTCCCGGAGCACCCAAACCAAAAATGAAAGAAAAAGTTGAAAGGTACCTTGATGCAGCTTAATTGAATTGGAATGATTGGAAGACAAGAATGAATATCTGTGTAAAGCATTCAATGAATGAAAAACAAAGCTCAGTCATGCAACATGACTGAGCTCTTTTATTATTTTCCAATATATTAAACCACTAAACTTACTAACCTGCCCTTAACATAAATGAATTTCTTTACTTCTTTGTCTTCAACGTATCGTTGCACTTGGTCATCAGCAAAAACCAATTCTTTCAATTTTTCTTCTAAAATATTAGGTTCAACCTGAAGCTTAACTCGTACTTTGCCATTTATTTGGACTGGAATTTCAACTGTCTCCTCAATAATTAACTTCTCATCATGCTTTGGCCACTCAGACAAGAAAATACTTTGCTTTTCCCCGAGCTGACTCCATAATTCTTCACACAAATGTGGTGCGAACGGACTCAATACTTGTAAAAACATTTTACGTGTCTGTTGACTACAGCCAGTTGATTGAATTTTATTTACAAAAATCATCATCTGTGAAATAGCAGTATTGAAATCCATAGTTTCAATGTCTTTGGTGACTTTTTTTATCGTTTTATGCAACAGAGTAACAATTTCTTTATTATCTCCTTTGTCCCCTTTACCTCCTAAATCGTGTGCCTTATCCAAAAACTTTTTGACTCCTCGCAACCCATTAGTATCCCAAACACTAGCCTGATCAAATGGACCCATGAACATTTCGTAAGCACGCAGGGCATCAGCGCCGTACTCTTTTATAATATCATCTGGATTGATAACATTCCCCCAGCGCTTACTCATTTTTCGGCCATCTTCGGCCATGATTAAACCTACATGCTGAAGTCGAGTAAATGGTTCATCATAACTAACTGCTCCGATATCAAATAAAAACTTATGCCAAAACCGGGAATAAATTAAATGCCGAGTAGCATGCTCTGCACCGCCGACATAAAAATCAACTGGAGACCAATATTTTTCTTTTTCTTTGTCGACTAAAGCTTTATCATTAGCTGGATCAATATAACGAAGATAATACCAATTGGAACCTGCCCACTGAGGCATGGTATTAGTTTCTCTTTTTCCTAGACCACCGCACTTCGGACATTCAACATTCACCCATTCATCAATACCTGCCAAAGGTGACTCACCTGTTCCAGTTGGTTCGTAACTCTCAACTTCCGGTAGTTTAACTGGTAAATCTTTTTCTGGAACTGCTACGGGGCCACACTTTTCACAATGAATTATTGGAATTGGCTCACCCCAATATCGCTGACGAGAAAAAACCCAGTCTTGAAGTTTATAATTTATTTTTTTGATTGCTCCAGCTTTTTTAACAATTCCCTCCATAGCTTCTAATGTAGTTTGTCCATTGAATTCCTCAGAATTAATACTTATTCCTTTACCAGAATAAACTGATTCTCCATTCGTTGATATATCAAAAAACCAGGAATGATTTTCCAAATTAATAAATGAAGACACTTTATCCTTATCAACCCACTGTCCAACATGATGCTCAACATCCTTATCTAATGGTTCAACATATTCACCATCAGTTAATTCAACATAAAAGCCTTCAATAACCGTTTCACGATTAATATCCTTGTGTTTAGCAAAAAAATTTGTAGCTATCGGTCCACCTAATTTTTTAATTGACTTAACATTTTGATAACCCGACTCTTCTCTCATTTCTCGCAAAGCTGCATCTTCGGAACTTTCGCCATCCTCAATTCCACCGACAACAAAAGAAGTCCAACCGAAATTCTTCCAATCCAAGCAAAAATATTTATCCTCTGCCCAATGTTTAACAACTACAATCACATTATTTCTCTTTTCTGTTTTTTTGTTCTTTTTTGGCAAATCATTATCCTGAGCCTTGATAAATGGCATTACAACTGGCACGATCGGAATATCGTATTTCTTTGCAAACTCAAAATCACGTTGATCATGCGCTGGAACAGCCATAATTGCACCGGTGCCATAGTTCATCAAAACATAATCAGCAATCCAAATTGGTATTTCTTCATTATTAACAGGATTTATGGCATACGCTCCACTAAAAACCCCAGATTTATCTTTTTGTAATTCTGCTCGTTCAAGATCTGATTTAGCTGAAGCTTTTTTAATATATTTTTCAACTTGTTTTTTATTTTCTTCAGTTGTGATTTCTTGAACTAACGGATGTTCAGGCGCTAACACCATAAATGTCGCCCCAAACAAAGTGTCAGCACGAGTAGTAAAAACGGTAATTTCGAATTTCGAATTTCGGATTTCAAATTTTACCTCAGCTCCCTCTGATCTACCAATCCAATGCTTCTGCATCTCTCGAATAGAATCTGGCCACTTATCTAACTTATCTAAATCATTCAATAAACGCTCAGCATAATCAGTAATTTTCAAAACCCACTGGCGCATTGGTTTCCGTTCAATCTCACTATTACAACGTTCACACCTGCCATCCTCCAAGTCTTCCATTGCTAAGCCAGTCTGACAACTTGGACACCAAATAATCGGTTCTTCAGATTCATAAGCCAAACCTTTTTCAAACATTTTCAAAAACGTCCACTGAGTCCACTTATAATAATCTTGATCTGTGGTATTAATCTCGCGACTCCAGTCATAAGTAAATCCAATTTTATTCAACTGTTCCTTGAAAACTTTAACATTTTTGGCTACTGCATCGCGTGGATGAACTTTATTTTTAATTGCATAATTTTCTGCCGGCAAACCAAAAGCGTCCCACCCCATAGGATGAAGAACATTATGGCCCTGCATCATTTTCATACGAGCAATTATATCAGTGGCAATGTAACCCTTTGGATGTCCCACATGCAAACCTGCACCTGAAGGGTAAGGGAACATATCCAAAATATAATACTTTGGTTTTTCTTTATCATCCTGAGTTTTATAAACTTCATTTTCTTGCCAAAATTTCTGCCACCTTTTTTCAATTTTTTTGTGATCGTACTTCATAAGATTACTAATATTTGTAGAATTTGTAACAACATTAATATTCTACCCTAATTTAACTAACTTTTCAAGGATAAAAAGAAGCCTCACGTGTGACGTAAGACTTCTTTGTGTTTACATTCATTCAGAAAACTTGCAGACTTTGAGTTTATCCCCCGGAAACACCGTTGGATTCGCTTTTCCCCATTCCCAGGAATTGCAAATGTAGGTGGCTCGAATATCCGAACCTTCTACCTCATCCACATGCTTCTTCACCCAGTATCCCTTCTTCACAGTAATAATCTTTATCAGCTGAGTTTGGAGATCCTCGGGTTTTTGTTCAGCCTCAATTTTGGCAACTTCCTGAATCGCCTTCATTTCAGCCTTCAACTTATCGATAGTAGCTTGCTTAAGATCAATCTCCTGATGCAATTCCATGCGATTTTTCTCGGCAACACTTTCAGCCTGATTCCTCCCAGCCTTTTGGCCTTTTTCAAAGGCAGCTCGCTTAGCAATTTGGCATGGATCTGGCTCAGATGCTTCATATGAAGAACTATCGCTATCCCAGTCACAATCACAACCATTGTAATCAGGTCCACCACCGCCCATGAGCAATAGTGACAACATAGCCAGAGCAATCATACAACAAAGTTTCTTAGTCCCTTTCATTCTTTCTCCTTGCTCTATAAGTTTACTGCATTATTCTTAGCTCTAACCCAACCAGCAACAAGTGCTGGATAAGGTTTTCCTGCTTCAATGTACCAATTATGATCAGAAACCACAACTGGCAAACAGTCATACCATCGCTTGCCAAAGTTCTGTTGCACGAAACAAACTTTATCTTTATCAACGCTAGTGATAACTGCTATGTGACCGACCTTACCATCTGAATCTGACTTATCAAATATGAGCAAATCATCTGGCTGTGGTGCGGTCAAGCTACCATTCAGATATGATTCCAACCCCTTAGCCTTCGCTTTCCAGAAATAACTGTCTGCATGACCAGTCCTTTCTAGATTGCGATGCTCGCAAGCTTTAACCAAAAACCTGTTTGCATATTCAACGCACTGCCAGGTTTGACCAAAGTTGCTTCGAGCTTGGGTTTCGTGTCCATGATAGTAGATCGGGACTTTTTTGTAAAAGCCCAAAACTTTTCCATGAAACACTTTACCGTTAAGCGGTACTTTAACCACTCCGTCATGGAGTTTAACAACATCGGGAAACTGCTCGTAGCGACCAAAATTCAGCCACCACACAGCAATTGTATCTAAGTAATATTCCAAAAACTCCGGACCATTGTTCAAATGCGAATGAACCTTTTCATAAGGTAAAGAATCATTCACCACGAACATGTCCTCACCTTTTTCTGGCAACTCAATTCCTTTGATCTGCCAAATGTAGATCAGGTCGAAATCCTTGGCCATCCTGTCATCCAGCCTTTCAATCAAGACCGGATTAAGGTGCTCTTTGCCGGGCGCGTGGAACAAGTGAAATCCCCAACGATGCTCACCAACCTTTGGTAAAAGTAGCATCAAATGTGAATTCAACGTTGCGCCTAGTTCCTTTTTTGCCAAAGTTCCCATGGCTACACTATCTCGGTACAAATACCCAAGAACGTACATACCATTAGGATCTGGTAAAATCTTACTTAACCAAAAGCCACGATCTTTTTTTTCAACAACTGAACTGCCTTCAACAGTAAAGTCATCAGATCGATCAAACACCAAAGTCAATTTGTCCTGATTGGTTTTTTGAAAAAACCAAGCTGGTACAGATTGCAACAGGTCTTCACCGACAATGAAATTCATTGCGTTGATTACTGTTGCTGCACAAAGGTGATCATCTAATCCAGACTGCGGAAGAAAGTTTGGTGGCTCTTGGTTATACCTAACCATAGCGTCCATAATTCCCTTAATCTCAGCTGGTGTCCGACGACCACTAACCTTGGAATTCCATTCATCTTGGGTTGCGCTCTTCGCCACCCAAAACAGTCCGAGTGGTAAAGAAATCGCTAGGAAAATTACTCCTAGTAGGATCAAACCAATAATCACATGGTTTCTCTGCATTATTTAGCCCCTTGCCCTAAAGTCTTTGATGTAACATCGAAGTACTTTAGGATCATTTCAAAGTTCAATTATCATAGTAATATAGCACAATGTCTCGATTATGTCAAGTATTAGGTAAAATTAAATAAAAAACCCCTTTCTGTTAAAAAGGGGTGATTGAATTTCTATTGGTTACTTCCTAGAGCACTGGCTAAGGATCGCAATTTTCCAGAAAAATCCTCAAATTCGGATTCATTTTCCAAACTTGATTGCATTTGACGTAACTTTTCTAGAATCTGTTGATTTTTGTCAGGGGGAATATCATCGAATCTTTCTAGAGTTGCGCAAAAAGCACTAAATACGTTAAAACACTCATTTTTTTCGGCCAATCTCCCCTCTGCAAAATGCTGTTGTGCCTTCAGCAGAGTATGTTCAATGTCGTCAAGAAGAATAAAGTAACCTGGCTTTCCATTTCTAGCCATGGCCCACCTCCAAAAGGGTTAGTTTACTTAAATCAAATAATTCAAGTTATTCATCCTATATTACATTAAGCTGAATTTTTTGTCAATAGCATACTGTCTCCAGTGACTATCAAATTCACTCGAAAAATTTTCGCTATTTAAAACTGATAATCTACCTACTGTTTAGTTTTCTTACCAAATAATTCTATTCTAGCCACTGGTTTAAAACAACGTCGATGAATAGGACAAACTCCATATTTCTCCATATTTTCTAAATGAAGCTTAGTTCCATAACCTTTATGTTTTTCAAACTCATATTCCGGATATTTCCTGGAAAAAGCTTCCATCATCCGATCACGAAAAACTTTTGCTACAATAGAAGCTGCCGCGATTGATATAATAGTTGCATCTCCCTTTTTCACAATTTCACTTGGCGTTTCAAAAGCCAAACCATGCATATGATCACAAGCAATAAAATCAGGTTTGATAGGTAAATGTCTCCAGGCTCTTTTCATCGCAATCTTATTAGCCAAGCCTAAACCATGCTGATCAATTTCACCATGACGAACCAGACCGACTGCCCAAGCTTTAGCCTTGTCCATTATTTCAAACAAAGCCTCCTCTCGTCTCTTAGCAGTCAACTGTTTAGAATCATTGAGTAAAGGAAAATAATCATCCTTGTTTGAATCAAGAATAACCGCGCCAGCCACCAATGGTCCGGCCCAAGGGCCTCTACCAGCTTCATCAATTCCACAAATATACTGGTAGCCTTGATCAATTAAATTTTGTTCGTAAGAATAGTCCATATCATTACGGTACATCATTTTAATTTAAAACAAAAGACCCGAGATAAAACCTCGGGTCTTTATAATATCATTTAGCTCATGTGCTTTGAAACAAGTTTTGTCATTTCAAACATGTTTACTTCTTTTTTACCACCGAAAAGTGGTTTTAGCTTGTCATCAGCAATAATGTTTCTTTTGTTTTCTGGGTTTTGAAGATCATTCTTCTTGATGTAAACCCAAATCTTTTTTACAACTTCGAAACGTGGCATTGGCCCTTTACCAACAACAGCTTCTAATTCAGCAGTAAGTGTTAATGGTTTCATTAATGCTGGATTCAATTTTCTTGCCATAGTGTTTGAAAATTATTAGTTTTCTTATGTATTTATAGTATAGCAAAGTCTTTTCAATCTTTCCAGTGCTCGGACAAAAGCAGCTGTTCTTAAGTCAATTTGCTTTTCTTGGTGAATTTGCAAAGTTTCTTTCCAGGCAGGAATAATAACCTCCTTTAGCTTAGCAAGAACCTCCTCTTCTGTCCAGGAGCTATTATCTAAATTCTGTTGCCATTCAAAATAACTGACAGTTACGCCACCAGCATTAGCCAATACATCAGGCACTGATTTTATGCTATTTTTAGCTAAAATTTCATCTGCTTCTGGAGTTACCGGCCCATTGGCCAATTCAATAATAAACTTGGCTTTAACATTATCTGCATTGTCCTTGGTAATAACATTTTCTAAGGCAGCTGGGACCAAAACGTGCACCTCTAACTCCAGCAATTCACTGTTAGTTATCTCCTTTCCACCCTCAATCTCCTGAATTTGCCCTGTGGATTTCTTTTGTTCAACCACCTTTTTAATATCTAATCCTTCCGAATTATAAATAGCCCCCTTGGAGTCAGATACGGCCACAACTTTATAACCAGCTTCCGCGCAAAGCTCTGCCATGGTCATACCCGCATTACCAAAACCTTGAATGGCGATGGTTGGTTGTAAAGACGAGATTAATCGCGTCTCAACCATTTGTTGTAAGATGTAAAATCCGCCCATTGCTGTGGCACGATCACGGCCCAGACTACCACCTTCATCAATTGCTTTACCGGTAATAACTGCATCAAACTCTTTTTCTTGTTTTTCAGTCAATTCAAAACCGTTTTCTTTAATTATATTTTTTTGATATTCAACAAATGATTCCTTCACCCAACTCATAATCTTTGAATTGGTATAAACGTCTGGAGCTGGCACGTCCACTTTCGGTCCGATGTTAGGAGCTAAAGCTTTACCAAACTCACGACTGAGTCTTTCTAATTCACCTTCACTCAACTCTTTTGGGTTAACGGTAACTCCACCCTTTCCTCCACCCATAGGAATCCCGGCCACTGCACATTTAATTGTCATCCAAAACGCTAAGGCTTTAACTTCGTCCAGATCAACTGTCGGATAATAACGAAGACCCCCTTTGTATGGCCCAGCCCAATTATTATGTTGAACTCGGTATCCTTCAAATATTTTCAAACTATCATCGTCCATTTTTACTGGCACTTTAACTTGCAAAATTCGATCTGGAGTTTTTAGCAATTGAAAAACTTTATTATCAAGATTAATTACTTGAGCAGCTTTTTCTAATTGTTTAATTGCATTTTCAAATGGTGTTGACATAAATTTTAAAATATGATAATTTTATTAACAATGTTCATTATTTCTTTGAAACACGGAGGTTTATAATGGGTAATAAATTAGAGGAATTAGAACTCCAACGAACTGTGCTTGATGCACAAATTCATGATGAAAGAATGAGGCTACTTAAGGATCAAGGTAAAGTTTTTGATACTGTCCTTGCCTTTTTGCAACACTCATTTCCCAACCATGAAGTTATTCAACAAGACAACAAATACTATCTCGACGAAATTATACCAGAAAAAGAAATCTATGTTTCCAAGGGGAAAAAAGCACTGCATGATATTCTCATTATGACCCATCAAATGGTCACCATAATGCAGTCTAAAAAACCTGACGACACAGAAGCAAACCTTGCAGTTGAAAAATCACTTAGAAAGCTACAAGAAAGAACTGGAACAAATCACACAATCTTTGCTCCCCCATTTTATAAATGCAGTACTTGTGGTATTGTTCCTGGCTCACCAGAATCTCGTTACGAAAACACTATTGGAGAGATGCCACTTTCAGGGCATAGCGGGTCAAATCTCCACTGTACAATCTGTGGTGCTTATATGGGAGAGGATAGAGATTCAATTCACGTCTATAGTTAAACAAAATACAAAGTCACTATCAATTAGTGACTTTTATTATTTATACCCTAAACCTGCCAGAAACTTGTTTATTTTTTCACGAACTTCATCGCCTTTTTCACTTTCAATTTGGCTCATAACCATCCCGAACTCTTCAAGGTCAATATTTTGTTTAATTTCTTCAATTTGCATACCATTTTCTAGCAAGCCAAGAACAAACATCACTGAACTAATTCGTTTATTGCCATCCTCACAAGGATGATTTTTTGTTAAACGAAAAACCAAGGTAGCAAAAGCTTCTTTCGGATCTTCAAGATATTCCAAACCTGCAAAACAAGCAGCCAAAAAACGTCCACCTTCTCGATAAGTCATTTGCCAAGCTTCTTCTCCTCCAACTTTTAAAGTCACTTCTAATTCTTTAATCATTTCTTGCAGTTGCATTAAATCATATTCAAATTTAAATTCCCCTCGTTCAACTTCGGATTGTTCGAACTTTAACCCGTAATTTTCAAAATCAAAATCACGTGACTCTTCACCTTCAACCTCACCAAGACCAAGCTGGTGTAAATCATCTTTAAAAGTTTGGGAAATTTTTTGTAAACTTTGTTTTAGGCTTTCTTGTGGTTTAATTGATTCTTGCATAATTCATTATTTACTTTCGCTTAGCTCTATCACTCAAAACATCTCCAATCTCTCTCCCTCTTGAGCGTTGAATGTATACTGCTGCGCCCATAGCTGCCTTGGCGCCGTCACCCGCTGAAATTACAGCCTGTTTGAATGGAGTATCGGTAACATCTCCGGCAGCAAATATTCCGTCAGCTTTTGTTTTGCCTTCATTATCAACAACAACAAAGCCACGTTCGCTAACTTCAACCAATTCAGATAGTCCTTTAATTTGTTTAACTTGACTTTCCCAGCCAATTTCAATAAAAACACCCTCCAGTTCAAGTTCGCTTTTTTCCTTGGTTTCATTATTCATCAATTTCACTTTTTCTAATTTATGAGCACCAATAAATTCTTCAACTTCTATAAAATCTATAATTTCAACATTATCTCTTGCTTTGACTGCCTCAATTAAAGTGTCCTCAGCTCGATACACGTCTCGGCGAATAAACATATAAACTTTTTCTGCCAAATCTGCTAAATAGTCCGCTGCATCAAAAGCAGAATTACCACCACCAGCAACTGCAACCCTTTTTCCTTTGAATAACGGGCCATCACAGGTAGCACAATAAGCCACACCTCTACCAGTTAATTCCTTTTCACCTGGAACACCCAGCAGGCGCTGTTTTAAGCCAAAAGCGAGTATAACCACTGGGGCTTCATACTCTTCCTCCTTGGTTTTAACAACATAGCCAGATTCCTTTTTTTGAATCTCTGTAACTTCAGCAAATTTAATTTCTGCTCCAGACTTTTCAGCATGTTCTTTGAATTTCATAGCTAATTCAGGTCCTTTGATTGACAAAGTTCCTGGGTAGTTTTCAACTTCAGTAGTAATAGCTAACTGGCCACCTACATCTTTAGTTAAAACCACAGTTTTTAATTCACGTCGAGCGGTGTAAACCGCCGCGGACAATCCGGCACAAGCACCACCGATTATAATGACATCATATTTATTCATAAACTCTAAATTCTAATCGCTAAACTCTAAACAAGGCCCAAAACTCAAAATCACTAAATTCATCTCCATATTTGCATTTTGAAAATTTTAATTTGTTTAGGATTTAGGATTTAGATATTAGGATTTAAATTACATTAACGCTTGTAATTTTTCTTTTAGAACATCTTTATTTTGTAAACCATTCATGGTTTCCTTCGGTTCCCCTTTAACAAAAATAATCAATGTTGGAATACTCATTACGCCATACTTTTGAGCGGTTTGATTGCTCTCGTCAACATTTAATTTAAATACCTTTGCTTTAGTGTCCTGCATTTCCTTGGATAGCTCTTCAATGATTGGACCTTGCATTTGACACGGTCCACACCAAGGTGCATGGAAATCTACTAACACTGGCCCCTCTTCGTACTTAAGAACTTCTTGTTCAAAGTTGTTGTCTTTTAATTCCATATGAAATTGATTACTGATTGTTACTGATATACTGATAAATAAATTTAAATAGTAATCACCAACATCAATACAAAATAATTTTTAACTCTATTTTTTCACATCAGTAAATTAGTATTATCAGTACCTATTTACCATTATTCTCTAACCAAAAACGAAGAACATGTCGCATGAATTCACTTTTAGACACAAACTTATGTTTTTTCATTTGTTTTGCTACTTCTTTGCACATCTCTTCTGGCAAAGAAATGGTTACAACACATCGCATAACTATATAATGACCAAATCACAACCACCAAATAATAAACAAATTATAATATTCAATTCACAACTCTCAAAATATTTATAGTTTGGTTATTTTTATTTAGGTAATTGTTTAGGATTTGATTATTGATTATTGGTAATTCCTTCACGCATGGCAGTGTATTACATTGTAATACAATTTTATCATCTTAAAATTATTTGTCAAGAACAGTTGTGAGAAATAAAAAACCCGGAAATTTTTCCGGGTTGGGTCATTTAATTAGCTAGGCTTGAAGACAATTTGATAGTCTCCACTCTTCCCATATACAGACACACAATTCCTACAACCTGCATCCTTGCCATGCTTCATTGCACAAAATGCTTTTTCACGCAGTTGCGGTAAAGTCATATTATGATCATAAGTAGCGATCCCGATGGTAACAGCAATTTTGACCTCGTCGTCCTGCCCACTACCGAAAGCCTGACGATTTATTCTCTTAGAAATTTCCTGCGCTTTCATAATACCAGCTTTTGCATCACAATCAATCAGCGCTACCCGGAACTGTTGACCTTTTCTGGTAACAATGTCACATCCACGAATCTTTTTACTAATAACCATTGCCACGAATTGCAAAATCAGATCGCCAAAATCACTTCCATACTGATCATTGATCATTGATCATTGAGAATCGATCAACATCAATAACTAAAATTGTTAACGACTTCCCCGGAGCTTTCCCCAAACTATTGGTTACACTTTGAAGACTTCGTTGCGCTTGTAAGAAATACTTCTCTAAAATTTTATTGAACAATTTGGATGGCATCAAATCAGTTAGCTGATCTGTTTGAAACTCATCCAGTTTCTCCTTCAATTGCTCAATTTCTGCCAGTAATTCATCTTCCTTGACTCTCATAGAGCCAATCAAGTCATCAGCTTCTTTAAGCTTAGAACTAGTCTTTTTCATCAGTCTTTCAGTTTGCTGATACAATTCATACCAATTAATTGTACCTGTATCTGTAGGATTAGACATTTCACATCCTCCCTGTGTCCATTTAAAGGTCCTTATCAATAAAAGACTTTACCAAAACACTTTAATTTTGTCAAGAGTAACAAAAAAACCCGCGCCCTCACTTGTCGTCCCGGACTTGATCCGGGATCTCATGAATCATCACACAGATTCCGGGTCACGGCCCGGAATGACGGAGGGGAGTGATTAATCAGGAGTAACAAAAAAAACCTCTTGGTTAGGGTTTACTATTTACTATTTACTATAACGATTTAAAAACTTCTTCTTCTTGATAAATATCCAAAATATCACCTTTTTCAATTAAAGGCTGACCTTCAAAGCTAATGCCACATTCTTGACCCTTAACACAATCCTTAACTTCTTGTTTTCCAGCTTGCAATTGAGTCACCTTACCTGAAGTTATAAATTCCTCACCACGTAAAACTGCAACCTTTGAATTTGATTCAACTTTTCCAGAAATAACTTTTCCGCCAACAACCTGCATCTTATCAGCTTTCTTGAATATCTCTATTACTTCTAATTTTCCTAAATCACGTCGAACTACTTCCGGTTTGATTAATTCTTTCAGTCTTTTTTTGACCTCATCAATTAATTCATAAATTATTTTAAAGGTTTCAATTTCAACCTTACTTTCTTTTGCTAAATCAGTAGCTGCTGTTGAAGGCATAACATTGAATCCTAAAATCAATGAGCCAGTTGCTTCTGCACTCTGAACATCACTCTCTGTTATATTTCCCAATCCCTTAGAAACAAATTTAATTTTAATATCTGCATTTTGAATTTTAGTTAATGATTCGATAACTGCTTCCTGTGATCCAAGTACATCGGCTCTAAGAATTAAGTTTATTTGTGTAATTTTTGAATCATCACTACTTTCAGTATCTTCAGCTGAATGTTTAATGAAAGTTTCTTCTTTTTGCATTTTATATGACTTGGCTTTTGCTGCTGATTTTGGATCATCGGTCACTTCTAAGACATCACCAACCTTTGGGGCAATCTTGAATCCTAAAATTTCAGCTGGTACGGAAAGCTTAGCATCTTCGATTTCTTTTCCATGATAATCTCTCAATACTTTAACCTTACCATACAACACACCATCAATAACTAGATGATCACCTACTTTCAATGTGCCGTTACGAACCAATACCGTAGCTACAGGACCTGCTCCTGGATTTACATGCGACTCAATGATACTACCAACAAAATCACCGTCTGGATTGGCACGCAATGTTGCTTCTTCCATGTCCGCCATTAAAATCAAATGGTCCAAAATAGCATCAATATTTTTATTAAACTTTGCAGAAATTGCAATAAAGGCGGTCTTACCTCCCCATTCTTCTGCCACTAGATTATAATTACCTAATTCTTGTTTTACTTTATCTGGATTGGCATCAGGCAAATCAATTTTATTTACAGCTACCAAAATTGGAATTTTTGCTTCTTGAGCAATCTTTAGAGCTTCAACTGTTTGCGGTTTAACACCCTCATTGGCAGCCACAACTAAAACGGCAATATCTGCCACCTTTGCACCACGTGAACGCATCGCAGTAAAAGCTTCATGTCCTGGAGTATCTATAAAAGTGATCATACGACCCTTTTTCTCAACCTGATATGCACCAATGTGCTGAGTAATCCCACCAGCTTCACCAGCAACCACGTCAGTTGATCGAATTGCATCCAATAATTTGGTTTTACCGTGATCAACATGCCCCATGATAACTACAATTGGTGCTCGATGTTTTAGATCCTCTTCTTTTTCAGCTGTTAATTTATCAGAAACTTTCTGAGCTTTATCTAATTCAGTTTTTTCTTCTGCATTAATCTCTGATGATTCATAACCTAAATCAGCTGCCACAATTGCTGCTGTATCAAAATCAATTCGTTGATTCAAAGATGCCATTACTCCATTTTTCATCAATTCCTGAATAACAATCGTTACTGGTAATTTCAATAATTCAGCAAAATCTCTAACTGTTAAGACACCTGGAATTTCAACTTTTTTGTCTAATATTACTTTGCCTTGTTCATCTTTATTAGTAATAGCCTCATAAGCATCTTTCTGTCTTACCCTGTCCTGAAATTCACGCCAAGATCGAATTATTCTAGATGCTAATTTATCATCTACCTTAATTGCCTTTTGACCAATATCAAAACCAATCTCTGGTAATTTATCCCTGAGTTCTTGAGTATTGACTTTTAATTTTCTGGCCAGCTCGGTAATATTCATATAAACACAGATTCCGCTAATCTAACGCGGATAATGCGGATTATTGGCTAAATGTAATTACATTCTAGCAAATCTGCTAAAAATAGTCAATGTTACTATCTATAAACAAAATTCACTTCATCTTGTAGCAAGCTCTTGACAAATATTTACAAATATACTAAGATGTGCGGAAGGGTTGTGGAATAAGCTCTACTTGTAACAATCTCTCTCCTCATTATTAGTAGAGCAAACTGACACAGCCTTTTATTTTTGTTATAATGCAAAGAAGGTAAAAGTCCAAAGGTAAAAATTTACAGTATTATTATATTGTAATGAGTGCCTTATCAAATACTTTTACCTTTTACTTTTATACTTTTAACTAAAAACCATGGAATACTTTTTTATTCTGGGTAATCATCCAGAATTATCTAAATCTGAGATTCAAAGTGTTTTAGAAAAACAAAAAATTTCCTACAGTCAAACGGCTAGCGAAGCTACTTTTTTGATTCTAGAAATTGAACATGATTTAAATGGAATAGAATTTATCAATCAACTTGGTGGGACAATTAAACTTGGGAAAGTTATCGAACAGATCGGCCAACCAACCCCTCAAGCATTGGTTAAGGAAATTGAAATTGATGATAAAAAAATAAACTTTGGCATCAGCGTTTACAATAATAACCTAGATCCAAATAAACTTGGAATACAAATCAAAAGGCTACTAAAAGAAGACGGTCATAAGGTTCGTTTTGTAACTGGGAAAGAACAACCACTAAGTTCAGTCATTGTGAAAAAAAATATTTTGAACAAGCAAGGCACTGAACTTGTTTTACTCAAACATAAAAACCATTTTTATTTAGGTCAAACTCTGGCGGTGCAACCATTTGAACTTTATTCTCAATTGGACTATGGCCGCCCAGCAAGAGACGACCGATCAGGGATGATCCCTCCTAAGCTAGCGCAAATTATGATCAATCTATCCCAGATTGGCAAGGATGAAGCCTTACTGGACCCATTTTGTGGCTCTGGTACGGTTCTACAGCAGGCTTTACTTTCAGATTATCAGAAAGTAACGGGTACTGATGCCAGCAAAAAGGCTATTTCTGATTCCAAGGAAAATCTTGATTGGCTAGCCGATCAAATAGAACAAACTGTCACCGCTACTATTAAACAAGAAAACGTTGTAACCCTAGATAGAGTAATTAAACCTGAATCAATTCAGGCAGTTGTAACTGAGCCCTATCTTGGTCCACCTCTCCGCGGTGGTGAATCACCAGAAAAAATGCAAAGCATAGTCGAAGATTTAACTAACCTATATGCAAAAACTTTTAATTCGTTAAAAAAAGTTTTAGTTAAAAATGGAACAATAGTTATAATCATCCCCATGTTTCAAATGCTTAAAAATCAATACCCGATACATCTAGGAAACATATTACCAAAAGGCTTAGTACTTGAAAATCAATGGCAATATTCTCGACCAGGACAACAGGTAATTCGGAACATTTATAAAATTGTAAAAAAATAAACAACTAAAAAGAATTCCTTCAGGAATTTTTTAGTTTTAAAAAACAAAACTGCCCTTGTTTTGCGGCAGTCTTGTTTTTTGTTTTTGTTTTTGGGAACAGAATGCTCCCTATGATCCCCTCCCAGTGTGGAGGCTAAATGAACATAAGTTTATTTTCGTTTTTTCTTTCGGCCTTTAACGTTTTCAAACCAGCGTTGAATCTTGGACTTTGCATTAGAAGAGTCCAATTTTTCAAACAACAAGGCCCAAGTTCCTAATTGGAAAGAACTCCACCAAGATCCCACAACCAACATAACAGCAATAAAAACTAAAATCATAACTATCATTAAAACTGCAGGTATAATTTTTGCGCCAGTAAACAGGAATAAAACATAAATGACAAAAATTGGAGAAATAACTATGAAGTTGGCAATGAAAAACAAAATTCCAACAACAATATTCAAAATAAATAGCAAGAATCCCATTTCCAAATTCAACATTACATTCCTAGTAAATAATTTCCAAGCATTTTTAAGGCCTCCCCATGGTCCCTGATTTCGCAAAATAATATAAGCTGTACCATAAATAGTTAGGAAATAAATGATTATTCCCAAAATCACAAAAACTATAAATGACAAAACATAAATGAAAATATTAAACGCTGAAGATGCAAACACAATTAACGAAGCTAAATAAGCCAAGAATATCAGAATCCCTAATAAAAACACTTTAGTGATCACATTTAATTCAAGAATCGGCCAGAATTTTTCAACACCAACATGAAACGCATTTTTCAGCTTTACTTTTTTATTTTGATCAATACCAATAACTCCAGCGATCAATGCACCTTGTCCAATCACTCCAATAGTGATTAGAATTGCTATCAAGCAAATCATTACTATCATATAGAACATACTCATGCCAAAAGCTGAAGGATCTGTCTGCCACAAGGCTGACAACTTGGCCCAAGAAAACATGCCAAATACTCCAGATTCCACATACTCACGAAATGTAAAAAACACTGAGCGACCTTCTGAAATATTATTAAACCCACGAAGCAAAGCTTCATAAACACTGCCATTCCCAATTATAGCGGCAAACAAACCAAGTAACCACAACCACTTGTTTCTCAAGTTTATTTTCCAAGCATTAGTCAAAATTGAACGATAAAATTTTTCCATATAAAATTAAAAAGGGATAAAGGGGATAAAGGAGATATATTAATACCTTTATACCTCTTTTTTAAATTACAAAATTAAAACCCAAAATTATTAATAAAATTTTGCATTTATATTATAGCACATTTTGTGCGTTTACTGAAAATATTGTGTGGCTAATTATCAACAAGGACGGATTACTGATTTGTACGAATATACAGAGCTACAATAATCATCTTTATTAATCCGTACATCCGTACAAATCCGTAATCCTTAATAAAAAAAGCCCTGATTAGATCAGAGCTGTTGCTATCTCATTGTAAATAATCACATACCTCTTTTTGATAATTGTGATCATCCTTGAACAAAAGAGCAATCAATTCCTCTTGCATATGAGGATGGATGCTCAGTTCAGGCTGAAAAACTCCATTAAACAAAACCGCAAACTGTTTAGAAGAAATTGCATCTGAAAAAGATCCTAGTAATTCTAAACGATCTACTAGATCTAAACAAGCCTGTTTAATTATCTTCTTGTGTGTGTTAAAAAGCTCCCTCCACCACTGGTCTCCGTTAAACCATTCGTCTAGGTTTTTCAATCGCCAAAGTATATCCTGAGTTTTCACGAGAGCCTCCTTCGTTAACTAAAGATATTTTATTACACTTTCATACTAATGTCAAAATTTTATCCAAATAAAAAATCGGCAATGCTTTGCCGATTTATTTTTTTAAACATCATGTTCACGACCATGCGCAATACAATATCCATTAAAACCACTTTGCCTTCTTTTTTGACAACCCTTTTCTTTACATGGACCAGTAGATCTTTTCGTAATTCCATACGCTCGTCCGTGAGCAACACAATATCCATTAAAACCACTTTTCCTTCTTTTCTGACAACCCTCTTCTTTACATAAGATGCTGCTTATTTTCGTAACTCCATACTCTCGTCCGTGAGCAATACAATATCCACTAAAACCACCTTTCTTTCTTTTCTGACAGCCCTTTTCCTTGCATTCAGGATTAGATTTTTTTGTAATCCCATATTCACGACCATGCGCGATGCAATAGTTTTCAAATCCAAAAACTGCTACTTTTTTACAACCTATTTCTTTACATTCAGGATTAGATTTTTTTGTAATTCCCTGTTCACGACCATGCGCCACGCAATAACCGAAAAAACCATTTTGCGATTGCTTTTGACAATCCGGTTCATTACATTTTTTATTTCCCAAAGATATCCTCCTTTTCAGTTAAATGAACATCAAAATACATTAACTAAAATTAATCCTATTGTCAAGCATACTAATACTTTTAAATAATAAAACAAAAATAGGCACCTCCCCACAAGAATGCCTATTTTCTATACTGAACTTAACGAATCCATCCCGGGAACATTAAGCTTTTTCTTTATCTTTTTTTATTTCCTTTTTTTCCTCGGATTCATCTGAAGAAGTTGCTTCTTTATCTTCTTTGTCCTTCTTATCTTTTGAATCTTTAGGGGCAGGAAGTTTAATTCCATCAACCAAAAACAAGAATTCGTCTTTTTCTATTTTCTCCTTTTCTAATAATTCGTTTACTATTTTCTCCATTTTATCCTTGTTTTCAGAAATTACCTTCTCTGCTGTTTGAGCTGCTTGTAAAACTAGCTTGTCTATTTCACTATCTATTTGTTCAGCTACTTTTTCTGAATAATTTCTCTTTTCTGAAATTTCTCTACCCAAGAAAATCATTTCGTCTTTATCACCATAGGTTCGTGGAGCCAGATCATCACTCATACCATATTGGGTAATTAAACTGCGCGCTAAATCTGTTGCTCGCTGAAGATCATTTGAAGCTCCAGTTGTAACCTCACCAAATTCAAGTTTTTCTGCCTTATGACCAGCCAAAAGCACTGCTAAATTATCAATGTACTCTGATTTAGAATGTAAATATTTATCTTTCTCAGGTAAATTCATTGTATAGCCAGCTGCTCGACCACGAGAAATAATAGATACTTTGTGAACAGGGTCTGAATTAGGCAGAATATGTGATACTAGAGCATGACCAGCTTCATGAACTGCAGTTACCTTTTTTTCCGCAGCAGACAAAATATGACTTTTTCTCTCTGGACCTAACATAACCTTTTCAATACTCTCTAGCAATTCTTTTTGATCAATCTTTTTCTTGTCCCTGCGTGCTGCTAAAATAGCAGCCTCGTTAAACAAGTTTGCCAAGTCTGCACCAGAAAAACCTGGTGTGCGCTCAGCAACTCGTCGCATGTCTATATCTTTTGATAAAGGTTTTTGTTTAGAATGTACTTTTAGAATTTCTTCACGATCATTTATATCTGGCAATTCTAATATCACCCGCCGATCAAATCTTCCTGGTCGAAGCAAAGCTGGATCAAGCACATCTGGGCGATTCGTTGCGGCCATGACAATGACATTAGCGTGTGGATCAAAGCCATCCATTTCTACTAAAATCTGATTCAAGGTTTGCTCACGCTCATCATGAGAACCTCCTAGTCCTGCACCACGTTGTCTACCGACCGCATCAATTTCATCAATAAAAACTATACATGGTGAATTCTTTTTGGCCTTTTTGAATAAGTCTCGTACACGCGAAGCACCAACACCGACGAACATTTCTACAAATTCAGATCCTGAAATTGAAAAAAATGGCACATCTGCCTCACCCGCAACCGCTTTTGCCAAAAGAGTTTTACCCGTTCCAGGTGACCCCATTAAAAGAACACCTTTAGGAATTTTAGCACCTAAGGTGGTAAACTTTTTAGGGAATTTCAAAAATTCAACAATCTCTTGAAGTTCTTCTTTGGCTTCCTTAACACCTGCTACATTCTTAAATGTAACTTTATCTTTACCTGATTGTTTAACCTCTCGCGCTCGACTCTGACCAAAACTCATGGCTCGACTATTAGCACCCTGAACTTGACGTAGCATGTACCAAAGAAACACTCCGATAAACAGAAGCGGAATTAAAAATGGTAAAATAGCTCCCATCCAGTATTTAAAACCACTTTCGTCTTTAACTTCAATGGCAAATTTCTTCATCTTGTCTTCCGAAATACTAAAATTATTTAATAACTCTGACAATGACTCAGAAGTTTCTTTTTTTAATTCTTGATTTGTACCATCTAGTAGGGTTATCTTTAACATGTCTCCCTGAACATCAATTTTTTGCACTTTTTCTTCATTAATCTCCTGTACCATTTTCTGAATATCAATCTTACCAACCTCTTTTTCTGATACATTATACAAACTAAAAATACTTGCAATAAACAGGAATACAATTAGAAACAAAACTAGATTTTTTATAATACCGTATTTGTTCATACTTTCTAAATACGTAACTCATAACATTTATCACATAGCAACAACGTAATTGCCAATGCCTGGTATGTGATTATGTTACGCTCTACATTATTATCATTTCTTTACTTCTTTTTTCTCTGTATCTTTATGATAATGTTTAAACCCTGTACCAGCTGGAATCAATCGACCAATAATAACATTTTCTTTTAGACCCTCTAGATGATCAATTCTACCAGTGACTGCAGCATTGATTAAAACTTTGGCAGTTTCCTGAAAAGAAGCAGCTGACAAAAAGCTACTAGTAGATAGAGAAATCTTGGAAATTCCTAGGAAAATCTCATCTGCTGTTGCTGGTTTCTCACCTTTTTTCAAAGCTTCATTAGCTTTAACAAAACTTGCTTTTTCCGAAATCTCACCTTCTAATAGATCAGTATCACCGGAATCAGTTATATAAACACGAGAAAACATCTGTCGACAAATTAATTCCACATGTTTATCATTTAACTTTTGACCCTGAGAAGAATAAATATACTGAATTTCCTTAATAATATAATCTTGCACAGCATTACGTCCACTAATTTTATATAACTGCGCTAATTCCAAACTCCCCTCAGTCAACTGAGCTCCCTTTTCAATCAAATCACCATCTTTTACCCAGACGACTGTTCCTGGTGGAATGATATATTCTTTTTCACTATCAATCTCAGTCACAATTCTCAAAACACCTTCTTCAATCTTGGCTGTGCCGTGGCGCTTGGACTTTATCTTTTTCTTCTTATCATCAATATACAAGGTTTCCTTTTCATTAACCAAGGCACCTTCTTTTACCTTGATTGTGAAGCCTTCTTTTATTTTGTAAACATCTTCTTCTTTTTCGTCATAACGAATTTTCAAAATTCTTTGACCAAATGATGTCTTAGCAATAATTTCACCTTTTGGACCCATTATAGTTCTAGCCTGTTCCTCAATTGAAACCAAACCACCAACTTCAGCGATTAAAGCTTTTTTCTTTGGCGGACGAGACTCAAAAATTTCTTCTACTCGAGGTAACCCCTGAGTAATATCATCACCACCAGCTACACCACCAGTATGGAAGGTTCTCATTGTTAGCTGAGTTCCAGGCTCACCAATACTCTGCGCTGCAATAATACCTACAGCAGTTCCCAATTCAACTGGCTGATTATAAGCAAGGTCATAGCCGTAGCATTTTCGACAAGCACCTTTATCAAATCGGCAAGTAAGCATTGAACGAATTTTCGCAGATTCAAATTGAATTTTTTCTAATTTTCTAGCAATCTCGTGAGTAATCAATTCGCCTGCTTTAACTGCAACTCGGCCAGTCTTTTCATTTCTAATTGGGTCAATAAGATATCGACCAGTAATTCGCTCTATGAAATTCAAATTCATTTTATCACTATTTTCACGAGTAATAACTCGACCAACATCATCACCACAATCATCTTTCAGTACAACTACGTCTTGAGCTACATCAACTAAACGCCTGGTTAAATATCCAGCATTAGCAGTTCGAAGAGCAGTATCAGACAAACCTTTTCGAGTACCATGAGTTGAAATATAATATTCTAAAGCTGTAAATCCTTCCTTAAAATTCGCCTTAACTGGCAATTCAATAATTTGTCCAGCTGGATTAGTTACTAGCCCTTTCATTCCGAGCATCTGAGTTAACTGTCCCCAAGAACCACGAGCACCTGAACTAATCATAGTGAAAACCGGACCTCCGTCTGGTAAAACATTTTGACTTTGTGCAGTAACCTCGTCTTTGATCTTGGTCCAAGTCTCAATAATCTTGCTATAACGTTCATCATTAGTCAAAAGACCCTCTTCATACTGAACTTGAACTTCTTCAACGGACTTAAGACCTTTTTGAACTAATTCTCCTTTGCCTTTAACCTCAGGTAAATCACCCATTCCCCATGAATAGCCAGACTTAGTTAATTGCTTGAAACCAAAATCTTTAATTGCATCCAAAACTTCAGCTGTTTCATCAAATCCATAAAACTCTAAACACAATTGAACAATAGCAGCCATCTTCTTTTTATCAATCACTTCATTGTAAAATGGAATTTTATCAGGCAGTAAATTATTGAACAAAACTCGACCCAAACATGTTTCAAACGTTTCTTCCTTTATCTTCTTTCCTAATTCATTTTTATTTACCTGTATTTTAATTGGTTGTTTCAATGTAATCTTGCGAAGATCATAGGCGATCTTGGCTTCTTCTACAGTGGAAAACATTTTAATTGGCCCATCTTCCTTAGTCATGTAAGTCACATGAAAAGCGCCCCAAACCATATCCATAGTTGGAGTGGTAATTGAATTACCTGTTGCCGGTTTGAGCAAATTCTTACTTGACAACATACGTTCACGAGCCTCAGTTTTTGCTTCTTCCGTTAAAGGTACATGTACTGCCATTTGATCACCATCAAAGTCAGCATTAAAAGCTGAACATACTAATGGATGCAATTGAATAGCCCTTCCCTCAATTAAAACTGGCTGAAAAGCTTGAATTCCTAAACGATGCAAGGTTGGAGCACGATTTAATAAGACATGAGCATCTTTAATGATATTTTCTAAAATATCCCAAACTTCTGCTCGGTCAGCTTCAATAAAACGATTAGCGCTTCGAATATTATGTACGTATTCTCGTTTAATCAATTCACTAATAACAAAAGGTTTAAATAATTCCAAAGCCATCTTCTTTGGCAAGCCACATTGATGTAATCTTAAATCAGGACCAATAACAATTACACTACGCCCAGAATAATCAATACGCTTACCAAGTAAATTTTGTCTAAACCGACCTCTTTTACCTTTTAAATAATCAGCAATCGATTTCAATTTTCTTTTTTGACCAGTTGAAGCAGTTGTTGTTTTACTTTGTCTCGCAGAATTATCAATTAGAGCATCAACAGCTTCTTGTAGCATTCGTTTTTCATTTCTAATAATAACTTCTGGGGCATTCAATTCTTTCAAACGACGTAAACGATTATTTCTAGAAATTACTCGTCTATATAAATCATTTAAATCTGAGGTTGCATAACGACCACCGTCAAGTGGTACCATCGGCCTTAGATCTGGAGGGATAACGGGTATAACCGTCAAAATCATTTGTTCTGGCTTGATTTTATTACGAAGTAAACTCTTAAGCAACTTAGCCCTGTTAATCAATTTCTTTTTTCCTGCACTTTTATCTGTGCTCAACTCAGAATCTAATTCAGTAACCAACTTTTTCAAATCAACTCTTTCCAAAAGCTTGCGAATAGCTTCAGCTCCAATCGCAGCCTCAAACACATGTCCATATTTTAATGACAAATCATGATACTCAATTTCAGAAATAATTTTCAATGGTTTTAATTCTTTTAATTCCTTTTCTGCATCACTAAAATCTTCTTGTAGTTCCTCTAACAAAACTTGATTTTCTTCCGTTGATTGTTTAATTGCTTGTTTTTTGTCAGCACTCTTCATTTCATCATTAGCTTTGATCAATTCAACTTTTTGATTTAACTGAGCAGCATAAGATTTTTGCTTTGAGATGAATTCCTTTTTTACCTTTTCAACCTCTTCTTTTCTTAGATTTTCTTCAACATCAGTGACAATAAAATTGGCAAAATAAATAACTTTTTCTAATCTTTGTATCGACAAATCTAAAATTAGACCAATCTTTGAGGGGATTCCTCTTAAAAACCAAATATGCGAAACTGGCACTGCCAAATCAATATGGCCCATTCGCTGACGTCTCACAACTGCACGAGTCACTTCAACACCACATTTATCACAAACAATTCCCTTATATCGAATTTTTTTATATTTACCACAATAACATTCCCAATCCTTACTCGGACCAAAAATTTTCTCGCAAAACAAACCATCTTTTTCTGGCTTCTGAGTACGATAGTTAATAGTTTCTGGCCGAACAACTTCGCCGTGTGACCATTCATGAATATCACTTGGTGAGGCCAACTTAAGACGGATTGCATCAAAGTCATTTATCTTTAAGCTTTCTAAACCCATATTTTATAATCATGTATCATATATCATGTATCATGTATCACCACTAAAATTGATGTTACATGTCACATGTTACATGTTATATGTATATTATTTTTTAGTTTTTTTATCCTCAAAGTCTTTTTCGTCAACTTTAATCCTTTTTCCATCTTTCAACAGTTCAACATCTAAGCATAAACCTTTCAGTTCACGAACCAATACATTGAAAGACTCTGGGACATTTAATCTTTTTATAGGCTCTCCCTTAATAATCGACTCATACGCTTTTGCACGACCCAAAACATCATCCGATTTGATCGTTAAAATCTCTTGCAAGGTGTGGGCACAACCATAACCTTCCAACGCCCAAACTTCCATTTCTCCAAAACGTTGACCACCAAATTGAGCTTTACCACCAAGAGGCTGTTGGGTAATCAATGAGTAAGGACCAATTGACCGCTGATGGATCTTGTCCTCAACCATATGATTAAGTTTTATAATATAGTTATAACCAACAGTTACTTTATTTTCGAATTGTTCTCCCGTCTGACCATTATATAAAGTCAATTGTCCATCTTCAGGAAATCCTGCTTTGACCAATTCTTCTTTTATCTGATCTTCATGAATACCATTCAAAACTGGAGTAGCAGCTTTATAGCCAAGTTTATCTGCAGCTAGTCCTAAATGTGTCTCTAGAATTTGCCCCAAGTTCATACGTGACGCAATTCCAAGTGGAGTCAAAATAACATCTACCGGTGTACCATCTTCCATGAAAGGTAGGTCTTCAAGCGGCACAATCTTTGATATAACACCTTTATTACCATGTCGACCAGCCAATTTATCACCTACTTGAATCTTTCTCAAATTAGCAATTGTAATCTGAATTGACTTTATTATACCTGGTGATAATTTATCACCATTTTCTTGAGAGAAAATTTTAATATCTACAACCTTACCATGTTCACCATGTTCTAACCGTAATGAAGTGTCACGCACATCTCTAGCCTTTTCACCAAAGATAGCTTTTAATAATTTTTCTTCTGCTGAAAGTTCAGTTTCTCCCTTAGGTGTAATTTTTCCTACTAAAATATCACCGGACTTAACAGTTGCTCCAATCCGGACAACACCTTCAGCGTCAAGATTTTTTAATTTTTCTTCACTAATATTTGGGATGTCAGCAGTGACCATTTCTGAACCTAGTTTAGTATCACGGACATCAATTGTATAATTTTCAATATGTACTGAAGAAAAACGATCATCACGTACCATGTTCTCTGAAACAATGATCGCATCCTCATAGTTATAGCCACCCCATGCCATATAAGCAACTAGTGCATTCTGCCCAAGTGCTAATTCTCCATTCTGAATAGCTGGACCATCCGCCAAAACTTGGCCCTTTTTTACTTTATCTCCAACATCACAAATCGGTCGTTGATTTATACTTGTTGAGGCATTGGAACATACAAATTTATTCAAGTTGTATACTTTTACTTCGCCTTTCTTAGTTAACATCTCAACCTTATCTCCCTGAACTGCAGTTACCTCACCATCAGCTTCGGCCAAAACCACATGACCAGAATCACGAGCAGCAACACTCTCCATACCTGTACCGACAATAGGTGATTGAGGTTTAACACAAGGAACCGCTTGACGTTGCATGTTTGATCCCATCAATGCACGTACAGCATCATCATGTTCTAAAAAGGGAATTAAAGAAGTAGCTACGCTCACAATCTGATTAGAAGACACATCCATGTAATCAATATTATACGTATAATCAATTGTTGGCTTCCCAAAATGCCGAGTGTCAAGTTTCTCATTCTCAAATCTACCATTTTTATCGACGGCAGAAGTAAATGAAGTAGTAATTGTTTTTTCTTCTTTTAATGCATTTAAATATTCAACTTTATCAGTTAATCGAGTTTCAACATTATCTCTTATTTCATTGGTTGGGATTGAACTTTGCTCCAAAGACAAACCAGTTACATCCTGCCCCTTTTTGAATAAAACATCACCAGTCTTTGGATCTTTTAAGTCTTTAGTTACCTTATGTTTAACTTTTAAATATGGGGTTTCAATAAAACCATAATTATTAACACGGGCATGTGAAGCTAAATGACCAACTAACCCAATATTTGGACCTTCTGGCGTTTCAATTGGACAAATTCTACCATAATGAGTGGTATGCACATCACGAACTTCAAATCCAGCACGTTCACGAGATAAACCACCTGGTCCCATAGCAGAGATTCGACGCTTATGTTCCAATTCAGCCAAAGGATTAGTTTGGTCCATGAACTGAGACAACTGAGAAGACATAAAAAACTCTCGAACTACTCCAATAACAGGCCGAGCATTAATCAACTTTGAAGATGTCAAAGTTGTAGGATCCATTGTACTCATTCTATCCTTAACAATTCTTTCCATTCGAGCAAGACCAACTCTAAACTTGTTCTGAATCAATTCGCCAATAGCTCGAATTCTTCTATTTCCTAAATGATCGATATCATCAGCTGGATCCTGGGTAATATTTAATCTAACAATTTCTTTAATAACATTTACTACGTCCTCAATTTTAAGGAATCGGTGTTCTTCAGTTAAAGGATATTCTGTATTAAATCTTTGGTTTAATTTGTATCTTCCTACATTAGCAAAATCATATCTGTCAAAATTGAAAAACATCGCAAAAATAAGTGACTTAGCATTTTCAGCTGTTGCCATATCACCTGGACGAATTCTTTTATAAACTTCAATTAAACCTTCATCCTGAGTTTTTGATGCATCCTTGGCAAGAGTTGCCTCAATATATTTAATATCTGGATGAGTTTCTACGTCCTTGAATAAACTAAGAATCTCAGCATCTGTATCAACACCAAAAGCACGTAATAATGAAGTGGCAGCAACTTTTCTTTTACGATCAATCTTTACCCAAACTACATTATTAGCATCAGTTTCAAACTCCAACCATGCTCCACGATTTGGGATGATCTTAGCTCCATAAAAAACTCGGTTTTTCTCACGAACAAAATTTGAAGTAAAAAACACACCAGCAGAACGGATAATCTGAGAAACAACCACTCTTTCAATTCCATTTACAATGAAAGTTCCTCTATCTGTCATTAGAGGGAAGTCACCTAAAAATATTTCTTGTGCATCCTTTTTCTTGGTCTTTGTATTATGCAAAGAAACCTTAACTCTAAGTGGTGCCTCATAAGTAACATTTTTTTCCTTGCAGGTTACTTCATCAAACTTTGGCTCATCTAGATAATAGTCATCAAATGATAATTGCAGGCCTTTATCTGAAATATCAATGATCGGTGAAAGCTCATGCAACAGTTCACGTAGACCTTGTTGCATAAACCAATCGTAGGAATTTTTTTGAATTTCAATCAAATCCGGTAAGTCGAATTTGTAAAAGTCAGAAAAGTACTTTCTTGGTTCAATATTTTTAGACATAAAAAACACTCCCCCTCCCGGGACGGAACGGGGATTATTGTTATTAATTTATCAAATTGTGGAAATCTAAGCCCTCTAGCATGTAGTTTAGTGAAAACCTAAAGTCCCCGACTCTCCAATCGCAAGACTAAGTCTTCCTGAGGGTTAATGAAGATTAGTTATAAATAGACTATCAAATTATCATGTACCTGTCAATAGAACATTTTTGTGGATAACATTTTGTGTAAAATTAAATAAAAAAAGCCTCTGTTTTAACAGAAGCCTTTGTGATAGATTTTGGAATGATTCATGTTACGGTCTTGGTACATTTTCACCCATTACATATTCAACCCACACCTTCAGAGAAATCCCTGTCCAGTTTTTCCTATCATCCACTTGTTGTGGAGCAAACTCACTTGGAAAAATTCGACAGAACCTAGCAAGACTTGCCACTTTCTCAAAATTTTCATTACAATTAGATCCACAATCTTCCCAATCTGGCTTCCTCCCTGTAATTTTCAAAGTACAAACACGCCCATTTTGCAAACAACAGCAATCACCATGCTTAACCACCAACCTACCGCCACTACGGGCAAAACCAAAAAATGGACAAGCGTATCTAGGCTTAATAAGTGTAGGGTCTAACTCAATCATTCTATCCTCTTTTCAATGAACCTATAGTAAGATTCAATTTGAATGCAATATTTTACGTATCACGGCACGATCATCCCACTCCACATATTTCCCACCTGCAACTGCCATACGCTGTTCAGAACCTTTACCGGTCACTAAAACCAGATCATTTTCTTTTGCCATAGAAAGAGCTTTTTCAATCGCTTGTTTGCGATCTAATATTTTAAATAAATCTTTATCTATAATTTTTCCTGCTTCAATAGAACCAACTGCAACATCGTTAATAATCTGCATTGGATCATCATCATAAGGATCTTCGTTTGTAATAATTACGATGTCAGCTTTTTCCCCAGCCATCTTTCCAAGAATCGGTCGACGCGCTTTATCTCGACCACCCCCACAAGATCCTAACACGTGAATAACACGATTGTCATGCTGAGCTTGCCGAAGTACGTCAATCGTTATATAAAGCTTCCCCATTGAAGCAGGCTCTGGGGCATAATCAACTATCACTGAAAAGTTTTGTCCCTCGTCAATTGATTCCATTCGACCAGGAACAACCTGAACAGACTCTAATCCCTGTTTTATTTTTTCTAACTTAATACCTTCTTGCTGAGCAATAGCAATAGCTGGCAGAGCGTTTTCAACATTAAAAGCGCCAATTAATTTTAGATTGATTTGAACATCCTTAACTTGAAACGAAGTTCCACTGGTAGTAACCTGAATATTTTCAGCAACCAAGTCAGCATTTTTATTTTTTATTGAAAAACCAAATTTTTTGTCTGCCTTAAATTTCATAAAAAATTCTGCGTGCTTATCATCAAGGTTTACAATTGATATTTTTTTCTTTTTTTCTTTTTTTCTTTTTTTGCGTGTCAAATGTTCAAAAAGCTCGCCCTTAGCTCGCCTATAATTCTCAAATCCACCATGCGACTCTAAATGTTCCGGAGTTAAATTTGTGAATATCGCATAATCAAAATTAATCCCTAAATGTCGGGACTGTTTAATTCCCTCAGACGAAACTTCAATCACTGCATACTGACAGCCAGCTTTAACCATTTCATGTAAAAGACTTTGTAACTTGAACCGACCCAGCATGGTCATTTTTTTATCATTCAACCATTCCTTATCCGCAATTTTGAAACCTACAGTTGAGGTTGCACCAACTTTAAAACCACCAATTTCTAACACTTTGGAAATTAAAGCTACAGTAGTCGACTTGCCATTCGTTCCAGTTACGCCAATCACAGTCATCTTATTACTTGGATAACCATAAACTAAAGCTGACAACAGGGCCAGACCTTTGTGATACCAACTTAATAGGTTTTTAGGAATAAATTTTTTAATTAAAGATTTCATATCCTAAACATACACTTAATTTAATAATTTTTCAATCTTTTTAAAAGAAAAGAGCTGACTTCGTATGAGAAGTCAGCTCTTTGGTTGAGATAAAAACTAATCTACCGATAGGTTATCCAGCTTGAGCCCTGTTACAAAGGCAGCAACTCCCAGAATCGACATCCCGAGAAAGAATGCTACCTTGCCCAGAATTACCTTGGTGGCAAACAGGGCTACAAACGCCTGCACTGCACCACTGGCAGTTGCCAGGCAACCCACCATAATCAAGAACAAAGCCAAAAGCGAAACCGCGGCTGCACAAAATGAATCAAGAATCATAACCTTCTCCTTTCTATTTCTTTTCTTCGGTTTGACACTTACCTTCAGCGTCGCATTGCACAACCGTGTCAATGGACAAAGAATAAAGCTTGCTGCCATCCTTAAGTTCTTTGACTAACTTGAAAGGATAGTAGGCGGTGCGAGAACCAGGTAGTAAAACTACAGCCATTGCTTTCTGCTCCTGAGGCTTGACTACAATCCAGTCCAACTCAGGAATCGGCTGCAGATAAATTACTATCTGCTCTCCTTCTGGCGTAAGTTCGGGCATGACTCGACGGCCATACACATTCTTACGAGAAACCTCTTGCTCGCAGGTTGCCCCATTCTCCTTTCTAATTGTCTTGGTTTGTTTTTCAACCTTGACTTGGAGAACGGTCAGCGCAGGAATCGGCTTGGAGTAATCAACCATGAGCATTAATTGCTCTTCAGTGTTGATCTGCTCATCTTCAAACTTCTCCCAGGCCATTGCCTGAGCGTTAAACAAAACTGCTATCACTACAATTACCAAAAATGAGACACGACGCATCTTGCGCCTCCGGTGTGAAAGAACCAACCAACTTGGGGGTAAGCCAAGCTGGAGCCACGTAACAAAGACACTATAGCACATTTTTTATATTTTGTCAATAAACCTTGCCAGACATTGGCTAAATTTACAAAAAAAAAGAGTCAACCAAATATGATTTGATTAACTCTTAGGTTTACTTATTCACTCTTCATCAATGAAGAACATTTTTCTGCGTTGCCTTCGCAATCAACAATCCTGCTTGTGTCGATGTCATACAACGCGCCAAGAAGGTGAGGCAGATAGTAAGGTCTCAACTTGGTAGCGAAGCTCAAACTTGCTCCAGCACTCAGATCATCCTGCACAATCACTCGCTTGTCCTTTGGACAAACCACAACCCGACTGAAAGGCACAAAACCTGAATCCTCATAGACCAGACAGCCCAGTTCATTCGTCCTGTTAGGAACCATGAATCTGGCATGACTGAAAACTTCAGCCAATGTCATTTCCACATTGTAATACATGAACACAACCTGAAGTTCATGCTCATACTGTGGCTGGGCGTTTTCCCAGGCCACGGCAATCACCGGAACAGCATCCTTCAGTTTTTCATTTCGATCCTTGGCCTGCGAACTCGTTGTTCCAGCCAGTAGTACTACCAGAGACAGAAGACCAACCAGAACTACTCTCAGTCTACTCATGCTTTCCTCCTTGCTGAGTAACTAAAATGAACCAAAACACCATTCACCAGAGTATAACACTATAACTCGACCATGTCAAGATACCCCATCTTATAGAATGACAGGATTGACAAATCTGCTATAATAGAATAAGCTTAACTCTTAATGAACGATAAGTTCTAAAACCTAATATATAAACCCTAAACAAACTCAAATTATTAAAATTTAAAAATTTGTAATTAAAAATTGTTTAGAATTTAAAGTTTAGGAGTTAGGATTTAAAAATATTATGGACAGAATGCTACAAGTTAATGCAATGTTACAAAAAGCTCTAGGCGAAATAATTTCGCAAAAAATAGAGACCCCTTTTGATTTATTAATAACTGTATCACTGGTCAAGTGTGGCTCTGATCTAAAAACTGCTTCTGCTTTTGTGAGTATCCTTCCTTTTGATAAATCAAAAGAAGGTTTAGCATTTTTAATTAACCATAGACACGAAATCCGCGGCTTACTAGGCAAACATATTCATTTAAAATTCACACCCACACTTACTTTCAAAATTGATGACCGAGAACAATTTACTGATGATATGTACAGCAAGCTTGATGAAATTAGTGAAAAGTAATTCAATTATGCTCGATTCAGATAAAATATTTTCCCTAATCAAAGAATGTAAAAATATTCTCATTTTGTCACACCGCGGACCCGATGCAGACACTTTAGGCTCAGCAGGTGCTTTGGCATTTTACATTAATTCTCTACCAGACAAAAAAGTTACCATTGGAAACATAGATCCAGTTCCTACAAACCTGGATTTTTTTGACATAAACCAATTTTATACAAATTCAGAGGAATTAAACTTCTTCAACTATGATTTAATAATTACTGTGGATTGCGGAGACACTACTCAAACTGGTGTTGCTGAAAAATTTTTACAAGTCCGAGGAAAGATCACTACAATTAATATTGATCATCACCAAACAAATCCTTATTACGCTGACATTAATGTTGTTCAACCGGCTGGCGCTACCACGGAGTTGATTTATCGTTTCCTCAAAAAACATCACATTCCAATTACAAAAGAAATTGGGACCTTACTCCTGACTGGGATTATAACTGATACAACTTACTTTACTAATGCTGGAACCACCAAAGAATCAATGTCTATCGCCTCTGAACTTTTGCGAAACAAAGCTAACATAAAAAAGATTATTCAGAACACCTGGAGAAATAATTCACCTGAAGCATTAAAACTTTGGGGTAAAATTCTATCTCAATTACATTTCAACGAAAAACACAAGATTGTTACTGCCGTTATCACCAAACAAGACGCCATTCTGCCAGAAGTATTTGAAGGCATGGCAAACTTCCTAACAACTTTATACGAAGCAAACATAATTTTAGTAATGAGAGAAAGCGATGACAACATTATTAAATGTAGTCTACGCACCACAAAAGACCACATTGACGTGTCCAGATTAGCACAAAAATTCGGCGGTGGCGGACATGCAAAAGCAGCTGGCTTTTCTATCACCGGCAAGTTGGAAAAGATTGAAGCCGGCTGGTCAGTAGTAAAAATATAAAATCAGGATAAATATATAAAAAAATCAGGCGACTCAAAAGCGCCTGATTTTTATTTGAACTATATTACAAATTATTATCCTCGATCTTTCACGTCAGTTACAATTTTTGAAAATGTAACTACCTTATCCTTGGATTCTTTAAAGCGCATCAATCGAACTCCCTGAGTATCACGCCCAAGTTCGCTGATCGTCTTGAAAGGCATTCTTATTACTTGACCTTTACTAGAAATGACCATAATATCATTATCTTTATTTTGCTCAGAATCAATAATCATCCCTTTCACAACTTTTCCGGTTTTGCTGGAAACCTTCAAGGTTCTGATACCACCACCACCACGATTTTGGACTTTGTAGTTTGATAGGTTTGAACGCTTACCAAAGCCGTTTTCTGCTAAGGTCAAAACTTGCAAAACTTTTTCTTTGTCCGGTTCAATCATTCCGACACCTACTAATTGATCATCGGCTTTCAGTCTAATACCACGCACACCTGCCGCAGTACGCCCCATGCTTCGTACGTCTTTTTCCGCAAACCTGATTGCTTGACCACGAGCAGAAATTAACATCATTTGCTTTTTTCCATTAGTTGGTTTAACCCAACGTAAACGGTCCCCAGGCTTTAGACGAATAGCAATCAAGCCAGAACGACGGACATTAGCAAAATCTTCAATCGCAGTTTTCTTAATCGTTCCCTTCTCAGTAACCATGAATAAAAACTTAGCATCGGTCTGATCTTTTATTGGTAATATTTCTGTTACTTTTTCATCAGGTCCGAGCTGAAGGAAATTGACCAAGGCCTGTCCCTTTGAGGTTCTTGAACCAATTGGCAAATCATAAGCTTTTAGCTGAAACACTCTGCCCATTGAAGTGAAAAACAACAAATCGTTATGTGTCAAAGTAGTAAATAATAAATCAACAACATCTTCCTCCTTGGTTGTTAGACCGATAACCCCTTTACCTCCTCGATGTTGAGTTTTGAAAGTCTCTAGTGGCATTCGTTTAATATATCCATCCGTTGTGACCATTACCAAGGCTGGCTCATTCGGGACCAAGTCTTCCTGAGAAAACTCACCTACTGCCGACTTAATGATCTTAGTCTTTCGTTCATCACCATATTTTTCTTTAATTTCAGTTAACTCATCTTTAATTACACCCAAAATACCTTTTTTAGAAGATAGTAATTTTTTTAATGCGGCAATAATTTTTTTCTTTTCTTTTAATTCGTTTTCTATTTTTAAACGCTCCAAATTCGCCAAGTTCTGTAATCGCATTTCCAAAATAGCAACTGCTTGAATATCAGTAAATTTAAATTGCTTAATTAAATTTTGCTTTGCTAATTCCTTGTCTTTTGATTTTCTAATGATTTTTATCACTGCATCGATCTTATCAATGGCCTTGCTTAAACCTTCCAAAATATGTGCACGATCTTCTGCTTTTTTTAATTCATATTTTGTTCGCCGAACAACAACTTCCTGACGATGAATAAGATAATAATTAAGAATATCAAACAAGTTCATAACCTTTGGCTGATAATCACCCGTCAAAGCCAACATATTAACATCGAAATTTGATTGCAGTTGGGTTAATTTAAATAACCGATTCAAAACTTTTTTAGGGAAAGCATCTCGCTTAAGCTCAACCACAATTCGTACACCATCCTTATTAGACTCATCTCTCACATCCCTAATACCTTCTAATCTTTTTGTTTTTACAAACTCTGCAATCTTTTCCAATAGACTGGCTTTGTTTAATTGATATGGAATTTCCGAAATAATTATTTTGAATTGACCGGCCTTGCTTTCAACAATCTCAGTTTTACCACGCATAACAATCTTACCTTTTCCCGTAGTGTAAGCTCTTTTTATTTCAGTTTGATCATAAATAATACCGCCAGTTGGGAAATCTGGGCCTTTGACATGCTCCATTAAATCTTCTGAATTACAATCGGGATTATCAATCATATGACACACCGCATCACAAACTTCCATCAGGTTATGGGGAGGTATCTTGGTTGCCATACCAACTGCAATACCCACACCACCATTCAAAAGTAAATGTGGCAACTTGGCTGGCAAAACACTGGGCTCTTTGTGGGATCCGTCATAGTTGGGATTAAAATCAACAGTATCTTTTTCTAAATCAAATAATAATTCTTCAGAAATGCCTCTTAATTTTGCTTCGGTATAACGCATCGCCGCTGGCCTATCACCATCCATTGAACCAAAGTTTCCCTGACCATTAACCAACATGTAGCGCATGTTAAAGTCCTGAGCCATCCTAGCCATTGAATCATAAACAGCTTGATCACCATGCGGATGATATTTACCTAAAACCTCACCGACTACCGTAGCCGATTTACGAAATTTAGAACTAGAACGAAGTCCAACGCTCCACATAGCATACAGAATTCGACGATGAACAGGCTTTAGCCCATCTCGGACATCTGGCAACGCTCGAGAAACTATAACACTCATAGCATAATCAATGTATGAACTTTGCATTTCATCAATTATAGAAATATCCTGAACTGCTGCCTTGATTGGAGCCTGCTCTTCGTTGGGCTTTTTTTCAGTTTGTTTTTTCTTTGGCATAAATTATTAAAAATAAAAAATATATAAACATTTACATCCGTAGCACGCTAAGGACTTGTTGATAATTACTTTGATTATTCTGTTTCTGTTATCACCTCATCTTCTTTTATTTTCTTATCGCCTGAGACTTCCAACTCTTTTTCTTTTGCTGCCTCTTTTTCAAGCACCTCCTCAAGAAGACTTCCTTGTTCTTCCATTATTTTCTTCACACCATCAAACATCTCCCCCATCTCCTGAGTTGCTTTTTCAACTGTTACATCTTGATTGACCATTTCCTCATTAATCTTGGTAAAATTGTACTTCATCACAAAAATCCAACCAGTAAAAATTATTACGGCAGAAATAATAACGCAAATCCAAAGGGTTAAATATCTTGTGTCTGGTTCATGACCCTCCATATGTTTAATTGATTACTGACCATACTGATTTACTGATTAGTTCATATCTTCACATCAGTATATCAATATTCTTCAGTACTCATTTTTATGATTTTTCTAAAATAATTAATTTAACATCATCGACCGGTAAGTCTTTTTTCGCTATCTTTAATTTACTTACCGTCTCCGCTTTATTGCCCATTTCTTTTTTAAAATTATCCAAGCCATCAAGGTCAATTTCCAATCCTGGAATTTTATAATGCATAGGGATAACAATACGCGGCTCAATCTGACGTACAATTTCTGCTGCCTCCTTTGCATTTACTGTATATTTGCCACCGATGGGAATTAACAAAACGTCTACATCGTCAATCTTTTCTAATTGAAGATTAGATAAAACTGTCCCAATATCTCCCAAATGTAAAACTTTAATTCCACCTACATCAAATTTAAACATTACTGACTTACCCAACTCTTTACCTTGTTTTTTGTCGTGATAAGAACCTATGCCAAACACAAACACATCAGCAACTTCATATTCACCTGGGCGATCAATAACTACAAGACCTTTGTCTTCTACAGGAGTAACCCCAGCAACATTACTATGACCATCATGATAATGACTTACAGTAACAATTTCTGCCCTTACTTTTGGTAAACGCAAACCGGTACTCTTATCAAAAGGATCTGTTAATATTGTAATTTGCTGACCCTTGATTTTTCCCTCTATTTTGAAACAAGAGTGCCCTAACCATGTTATATTCATAATGTTATATGTTGTAAATTATATTTAAGCACACTAATCTATGTCACATTAATCTAATTTAAAACTAACGATACATTAAGTGTATCTTATTTAATAAAATATTATGTACCTACATTTTAGCAAAATTAAATGAACTTGTAAACCGATAATCCCTCCTTTTTATACACCTTCTTTCAACGCCTTGACATAAATCTATATTTACGGTAAACTAATCAAAGAACTTGTACAAATCTTTAAATTTTAATCTAATTCATAACCCTTGGAAAACTAAATTTTTTATAATCTCCACCAAAGGTGGAATTTTTTATATCAAATTATAGGAACGAGACCATCTAAAATGGCTAAAAAACAAATCAAAGTAGACCTTAATTCACCAATGAACAAATTGATTGAGGATGATAAAAACGTACAATCACTACCTCAAGTTGGTGATACTGTTAAAGGTCTAGTAATCGCTGGCTCAAAAAAAGAAGTTTTACTTGACATTAATGGAGTCATGACTGGTATTATTAGAGGAAAAGAACTTTACAATGAATCAGACGAATTTGGTAATCTAAAAGTAGGAGACACAACAGAAGCAACAGTAATGGAACTTGAAAATGAACAAGGATTGCTAGAATTATCTTTCCGCTTTGCAGGTCACCTAAAAACCTGGTCCGTACTGGAAGAATACAAATCTAGCGGAGAAACAATCCCAGCTAAAGTTACTGACGCAAACAAAGGTGGGCTACTAATTACCGTAAATAGGGTTCCAGGATTTTTACCTGTTTCTCAACTTAGTCCAGAATTTTATCCCCGTGTTCAAGGTGGTGATAAAAATAAAATTCTCGAAAAATTAAAAAGCTATATCGGCCAAGAATTCAAAGTAAAAGTATTAGATATTGATCCTGATAATGAAAAATTAATTGCCTCAGAAAAGGCTGCTTGGGAAGAAAACCAAAAAGACACCTTAAGTCAATACAAGCCAGGAGACCTAGTTGATGGTAAAATCACAGCGGTAACTGACTTTGGTGTTTTTGTTGAATTTGGTCAAAACCTAGAAGGCTTAATTCATATTTCTGAATTAGCTTGGCAAAGAATTGACAACCCATCTGATTTATTCAAGGTTGGTGACAGCGTTAAAGCTGAAATCATAAAAGTTGAAGGCTCAAAGATTTTCCTATCTAGCAAAAAACTACAAAGAGATCCTTGGGACAACATTAACGAAAAATATGCCGTTGGTGATGTGGTCGAAGGTGAGATTATCAAATCAACACCTTTTGGTTTATTTGTTAAACTGGATAAAGATATTCACGGACTTGCTCATATCTCTGAATTATCCAATAAAAAAATTACGAACACTGAAGATTTTGCCAAGACCGGTAGCACTATGAGTTTCAAAATCGTTTCAATTGAACCAAATGAACATAGACTTGGTTTAAGTATCAAATCTATGGATGACAAGGATGATAAATCAGAAGATAAAAAAGCAAAAGAAGATAAAGCAGAAGTTGTTGAAGATTCAAAAGAAGAATCTAAAGTTGAAGAAGTTACTGAATCAAAAGAAGAATCTAAAGTCGAAGAAGTTACTGAATCAAAAGAAGAACCTAAAGTCGAAGAAGTTACTGAATCAAAAGAAGAACCTAAAGTCGAAGAAGTTACTGAAGCAAAAGAAGAACCTAAGGTTGAAGAAGATCCAAAAGATACTTCAAAAAAAGAAAAAACTGAATAAATTCTATATTAAAAGACTCTCCGATGTTTCATCGGAGAGTCTTTGGTTTGTAACGTCCAAATCCTATATGATATTTGAGTCCCGCCTAACTAACTTAAATTCACGATATACTATCAGACGAATTACATTTTCAGGAACATGAAAAAAGGATAATTCAGCACAATGGCTTCTATAATTATATGATTTTACTCCACTCATATTATCAAGGGTAATGTCTTCAAACATATCATTACTCATCGGACAGCCAAGTGAATTCTCTAAATAGGCCATAACAAATCGAAATTTATCATCAACCCTAAGTACTAAATATCCTCTCACCCCATAACTAGGGTAAAGTCGAAAAATATCACTTCCATTGTCATCCAAAATTGCATGTACTTTTTTTGCTATTTCAGGAATTTGAAAAACTGCCTCGACAACATTACAAGCTTCTTCATAAAAAGCTTTTAGAATCTCAAGACGACTTCGTAAACAATAAACATCTTGAACTTCATTATAAACCCTTTGACATACCTCTGTAAGTTGTTCTGACATAGCACTCCTCATTGTTGAAAAAACTAAATACAAATTCACTTTTTAGCCAATACTATAGAATAAGCCATAAAAAACAAAATGTCAACAACTAAATTAAGCCTCTTTTTACACATTGACAAACCTTGAAATCCTTGCTATAATGTATGTACAATTAAGAAATAATAAATTGATTGCTATCTCTTGAAAAAGCGCATTTGGTTGAACAAGATTAAACTTACTTTCTTTCTTCGTTGTCCTAATTTTAGGACAATTAGAAATATAAAAACATGAATTTAATTACTTCTTCAAAAACTGGACTTTTGCTAAAAAAGCCCCGAAAAACGGACTTCTAGTTTTGTGTTTCTATAAGGGCCTGCTGTCGGACAAGTATTCAACAACAGACCCTCTTGCCAAATGTTTCTTCAGGAGTAGCAGTTATACAATATGCTATATCCTATTTTGATTGGAGCAGGTGTAATCCTAGGTATCTTAGCTGGATATTTTGTCAGAAAAAAAATGGCTCAAGTAGAAGCAGATTCCCTAGAATCCAAAATGCAAAACATGATTAGTGAGGCCAAGACTCAAGAAAAAGAAATTTTGCTAAAAGCAAAAGACCAAGCCTTGTCAGTCATAGATGAAGCGAAAAAAGAAGAAACCAGTCGTCGATCTGAAATAAGGGAGTTGCAAAAAAGATTGGAAAAACGTGAGTCTCTATTTGATCAAAAACTATTAAATCTAGAATCTAAGCAAACAAAACTTCAAGAACGTGCGACAAAATTAGAAAACATTAAAGCTCAAATTCAGGAAATTAAAAAAGAACAACTTGCTAAATTAGAAAAAATTGCTGGCTTGAACAAAGAACAAGCAAGGGAAGTTCTTCTGAACAACGTTGAAAGCGACATGGCCGAAAATTTAGTAAGCCGAATCAAAAAACTAGAAGATGAAAACTCAACTGAACTGGAAAAATTAGCCAAAGAAAGTTTAGCTTTGGTTATTCAACGTTGTTCTATTTCTCATGCGGTTGAATCAACTACCTCTATTGTTGATTTACCATCTGACGAAATGAAAGGACGAATTATTGGTCGCGAAGGTCGCAACATTCGTGCCATAGAACAAGCTACCGGAGTAGAAATCATTGTTGACGACACACCACAAGCAATAACAGTTTCAGCCTTTAGCCCAATTCGAAGACAAGTAGCAAAGAAGGCTTTAGAAAAATTAATTTTGGATGGAAGAATTCATCCAGCCCGAATTGAAGAAGCTATTGAAGAATCAAAAAAAGAAATTGCTCTTGAAATTAAAAAAGCTGGAGAAGAGGCCTGTTATGAAGTTGGTGTCGCTGGCCTAGATCCAAAATTAGTACAAATTGTTGGACGCTTGAAATACAGAACTAGTTACGGTCAAAATGTTTTACAACATTCAATTGAAGTTTCTCATTTGTCAGCATTACTAGCTGAACGTTTAGGCGCCAATGTAACAATAGCCAAGAAGGCTGGGTTTTTACATGATATTGGAAAAGCAGTTGATCACGAAATCCAGGGAACTCATCCTGAAATAGGTCGTGATATCGGTAAAAAGTTTAAGCTTTCAGATGAAATAATTGCTCCAATTCTAACTCACCACGACGATAAACCACCAACCTTAGAAGCAGTCATTGTTAAAGTTGCTGATGCTATTTCTGGTGCTCGTCCAGGCGCACGTAAAGATACTTATGAAAGATACCTTCAACGACTGGAAGAACTTGAAGGCATTGCCAAACGACATGATGGAGTAGATAAGGTTTATGCTATTCAGGCAGGTCGTGAAGTTCGTGTATTCGTAGAACCAGATAAAATAAATGACCTTGCGGCAGAAAAGCTTGCTCAAAAAGTTGCTAAAGAAATTGAAGAAGAACTTAAATACCCTGGTGAGATTAGAGTTACCATTATTCGTGAAAGTCGGATTACTGAATACGCAAGGTAATGTTTACTGATTTTTACTGATATACTGATAAACTAAATCTCCAAATACTAAATTATAGCAACCAAATAAAAACTCCCCGCTTCTGTCATGCTGAACTTGTTTCAGTATCTAGAAGTGGGGAGTTTTGTTTAAATTAAAAAAGCACTCCGAACGTAGTCGAGGAGTGCTTTTGGTTTTATGTTACAACTCTTGTCTTGCGAACAAGTTTCACTGTTCCATCTTCTAAGGTTTCTTGCTGTTCTTCCAGAACTTCAACAACACTTTTTATTTCACTATCTCGCGGATCAAAATGAAAACCGCTAAACACATTTTGAGCGTGAATCAAAACATCATGATCTGAAACTGGGCCTCTCATAGAAAATCGACATTCTGTTTTATCAACAGCAGCGGCCATATTGTCCCAGACTAAACCGATTTCCATAATATAGGTTTTCATGAGTATCTCCTTATTGAAAGAGCAACCTTTATTTAATCTTAATTAAAAAGCGGCAAAACGTCAAGATATCCACACAACCATTTTTATTGTTGTGTTAATTTAGCAAAGGTGTTATAATCCCTATACGATATTTAGCAAATAAATTTATGATCAAAATTTTATTCTTTGGTGACATCATGGGCAAAATTGGCCGTAAAGGGCTAACCAAGGCTTTACCAAAGCTAAAGAAAAAATATAAACCTGATTTAGTCATTGCTAATGCAGAAAATTTAGCGCATGGTAAAGGCATTACAGAAAAAACTCTGAAGGAAATGATTTCCGCCGGTGTTGATTTTTTTACTTCTGGAAATCATGTCTTTTCTAATGCTGCTGAGGTTGAGCAAATTCTATCTGAAGGGAAATTACCAATCATTCGACCTGCCAACTACCCTCCAGGTGTACCCGGTGATGGTTATAGAGTAGTTGAAGTTGGGGCATATAAGATTTTAATTGTTAATTTAATGGGACGAGTGTTTTTTCGTGAGCAGTTTGACTGCCCTTTTCGAAAGCTCCAAGAAATATTAGACGAATACAAAGACAGTAACCTAGCAGGTGTCATTGTTGATTTGCATGCGGAAGCTACTTCAGAAAAAAACGCTTTACCAAGATACTTTGACGGACAAATCAGCGCAGTCATTGGAACACACACACATGTACAAACCGCAGACGAACAAATCCTAGAAAAAGGCACGGCCATGATTTCTGATGCTGGTATGGTTGGTCTAAAAAACTCAAGTTTAGGCGTTGGTCTTGATAATGTTATGAAAAACTTTTTAACTCAAACTCCAGCGGTTCACGAGATTCCAGAAACTGGGACTTGCCAAATTGATGGAATTTTTGCTATAATTAAGCCAGAAACAGGACTTGCTGAGTCAATTGAAAGAATTAAAATAAATGTTGAAGTATAGATTCAAGTTGTAGGATTTAAGATTAAAGAACATTATGAGAGTTGAAGATCTAGATGTCTATAAAAAATTATTCACTTTAACACTGGAGATCAATCACCTTACAAAGTCTTTTCCTAAATTTGAACTTTTTGAATTAGGTTCTCAATTAAGACGCTCCTCAAATTCTCCTCCAGCGAATCTAGCTGAAGGGTTTGGAAATAAACATACCAATATATATCTTGAATGCATAAGCAGAGCACAAGGAGAAATTAGAGAGACAAAACATCATTTAAAAATTGCTACGGCTAAAGGTTATCTTACTAAAAAACAACTCTTTTCATATATTCTTAGGTATAATGAATGTTCTAAAATGCTTTATGGCTTAGAAAAGTCACTGATTTTAAAACATAAAAAATAACCTAATTACTTAAACTTAAATCTAAAATCTAACAACTAATAAACGATTCTATGAATAAAGCAGAATTAGCTGGCGTTATTGCTGACAAAGTTGGCGTCACAAAAAAACAAGCTGAAGACATGCTTGAATGTCTTACCAGTACCGTTACAGAAACTATCAAAAGTGGTGGTGAAGTAACATTAACCGGGTTTGGAACTTTTTCCGCTAGAGTTAGAAAAGGTCGTGAAGGTGTAAATCCACAAAATCCATCACAACCAATTACTATTCCTCCAACTAAGGTTGTAAAATTCAAAGCTGGAAAAACTCTAAAAGATGCGCTTAAAGCATCTCAACACGCTGAAGCTCCAGCTGCTCCAGTAGAAGAAACAGTAAATGAACCAGTAGATGAAAGTTCAGATGTAATGTAAACTTTACATAAAACAAAAGAGTCCTCACGTGGGACTCTTTTGTTTTCCTGAGTTTCATTATATAATGAAGTTATACTGTTATATTGTTATATTGCTATATTGTTTAAACAACAGTTTAACAATTTAACAATTTAACAATTTATTTAATATGACTGACGACTTTAATCAAAATTGGTTCAACCACCTAGATGATCTAGAACAACACTATCATCCAGATAAATTTTTTTCTGATGAAATATCTAAACCAACGGACGAAGCAAGTGTCAAGGATCACTATTATGCACCAGCCTTCACTGAAGAAGCGGACATTCCAGAGGAGGCCCAACTTTCAATTGATATTTATCAAGACGAAGATAATCTATATGTAATTACTCCTGTGGCCGGATCACTATCCCAGAGTCTTGATATTCACTTAGACAAAGACATACTGACCATCAAAGGTGAACGCACCAGCGAATATGCAGCTGAAAAACATAATCAATATATATATCAAGAATGTTACTGGGGTAAATTTTCCCGAAGTGTAATTTTACCTTTTCCTGTTCTGGCAGACAAGATTGAAGCCACCCTCAAGGATAATGTTTTAAAAATAAAATTACCAAAAGCTGATGAAACGAAAAAGATCAGCATCAAAGTAAAGGAACATTAAAGCGAAACAAGCAAGACTAGTAAAACAAGTTAAATATCTACTCGTCTCGCTCGTATCGCTATCTAGCTATGAATTACATCAAAGGTACAATTGATCGGATCGAGGAAGATAAAGCTGTTATCAACCTGGGAAATGGCCACAATCTAACCTGGCCTGTCGACAAACTACCCACAAATCACCACGAAGGTGATGCAGTTAGAATTCACATTACCGAAGACGTAGAACAAACCACCATTTCAGAAAATACCGCTGTTAACGTACTTAACGAAATATTAAAGGATGACTAAATGACACTTGATTTAAATAACAAAAAATATCTTAAGTGGCTAGGCATAACCCTGGGCATTATTTTTATAATTGCACTTATTTTATTTGGAACTTCAATGGCCTTGGCTTATAAATACAGTAACCAAATTTATCCAGGTATAAAAATTGATGATGTTAATCTCGGTGGGTTAACCAAAACTCAGGCCACTAATATAATTAAAGGTAAGTTTAAGCAAACCTACAAAGATGGTTTTACTTTTTCATATTTAGACAACACTAAACAAATTGAAAACCTCGATGAAAATATTTTAACCCTGAACTTGGAAAGTTTAATTGACCAGGCTTTTACGGTTGGACATAATGATGCCTATTGGAAAAAATACTTGAAACTATTAGCCTTTCCTATCACTAAAAAATCAATTCCTGTCGACTATCGTTTTGACAAAGAATTATTAAAACAAAACCTACAAACAGAGTTCGCTATTCTGGAGAAACCGGCTCAAAACTCGGAAATTATAATTGAAATTAATGATCCAGAAGAACAACAATACACCCTAGATTTTTCTGAAGCCAAACAGGGCGAAACTTTTAATTTTAATCAAGCAATAAATCAACTCGATCTAGCAATTCAAAATTTTAGTAATCCAGCTATCACCTTAATCCACAGCGTTGATCAACCCCAAATAACCAAGAACGATGCTTTGACACAAAGTGAATTAATCAAAGAGCTTTTGCAATTAGAAAAAATAATTTTCACTTATACTGATAAACAATGGGAAATTGGCTGGGAGGATTTTACTCATTGGCTGGAGTTAGATTTAAATGAACAAGAATTAGTTTCAATTTCCCTAAATCAAGACATGGTTAATGGTCAACTAGAATCAATTGGTCAGGAAATCAACCAACCAGCAATTGATGCTAAATTGCAAATTAAAGCTGGCCGAGTAGCTGAATTTCAAGCAAGTGAAGATGGTCTTGAATTAAACCAAGAAGAGTCGTATAACAAAATTTTGCAAGAAATAATTAAGAATAAAAACCCCAAGATTGAACTAATCGTTGAGGTCACTAATCCCGAGGTAAATGTTGGCAGTACAAATGACTTAGGAATCAAAGAAATGATTGGCTCTGGCTGGTCTGATTTTTCTGGCAGTCCTTCTAACCGACGGCATAATATTGGGATAGGCGCAGCTTCTCTACACGGTGCACTCATTGCGCCAGGTGAAGAGTTTTCTTTAATTGGAATCTTGGGTGATATTGATGGGCAACATGGATACAAACCAGAATTGGTTATCAAAAAAGGCGAAACTATACCTGAGTACGGAGGAGGTCTTTGCCAAGTTGGTACAACAATTTTCCGCTCTGTTTTGCAGTCCGGCTTAAAAATAACTGCTCGCAGAAACCATTCTTACCGCGTTGGTTATTACGAACCGGCCGGCACTGATGCCACCATTTACGATCCCTGGCCAGACTTTAAATTTATCAATGACACAGAACACCACGTCCTAATCCAATCAAAAATATGGGGCAATAATTTAATGTTCGAAATCTGGGGAACTAAAGATGGCAGAAAGGTTAGCTTTGAAGGACAAACGAATGTTGCCAATGTCCGATATCTAAAACCAACTATCTTTAATATAACTAAACCTGGCCCAGCCAAAGAAATAGAAACCACAGATTTAGAACCAGGAGAGAAGAAAAGAACTGAGCATGCGCACAACGGAGCAGATACAGTTTTTTATCATTATATAACTAAACCTGGACAAGAAACTGAGAAAATTACTTACTCCAGTCATTACGTTGCGTGGCAAGAAGTTTTTCTAGTGGGAGTTGATCCGGAGGCTAAAGAAAAGGAAGCCCAGGATATAATTGAAGAGCAAGAAGCTGAGGCCTTAGCTGACGATCCAGAAGTTACGAATGATCCGGAGGAGGAAGAAGCGGAAGAGACGGTAACAACTGAAGAATAAGTAAATTAATTATACAAATATAAAACCCGTTCCGATAATTATCGGAACGGGTTTGTGGTTTTAATAATTCCGCATCTTCAGCAAAGCAGTAACATCTGCCACCAGTTTACGAAAATCATTGTGATGGAGATCTGGAAATTCCTTGCAAGTGGACGGATCAGTTCCAGACCAACGAATCTCAATTTTACCGAACTTGAAATTTGGTTCAAAGCTAGAGCAGTGACCTTCTTCACAAACATCATCACAATCAAAGGTACCGCAATCGCAACGATTGTTTTCCTGATAAAAAAGCCCTTCCCTTTTTAAGACCTTGTGCTCATCATCAGTGGTAAGACCAATTATATCTGCATTGACAAGATGCTTTAGCATTTCGAAAAAAGCCAGCCAATTTTCTCTTGATGTTCTTCTCATGGCAAACCTCCTAGATTGGTGCCGTTAAAGCTGCTCGATTTAAAGCTTACTATTTCCAATTTTATCTGTCAATTGCCAATAATAAAGCTGAGACAATTTTGTCTCAGCTTTTTGGTTTAGCTATCAGTGCTCAACATTGTGTAAGAAAATCAGTTCGCAAAGCTGATATACATAACTCAACTCATTGTCGTACCAAATCTTGATTCGGAAAGTTTTCTCCCAGGTTCTCTTGATCAAGTCTAAACTAACAACTGATGGAGCTGTCATCCCAGATACGTCGATTGACACAAACTGCGGATCATCGATCAGCTCCACAACTCCTTCAAGACCATAACCACAAACACTCTCCAGAAATATAGTCTTCAGCTCCTCGACTGAGATGTCTTCATTTAAAACAACTTCCAGATCAACATAGGAACCAGTTACCAAAGGAACACGCGTAGCTTCGCCTCCAAGTCGACCCTTCAGCTTTGGCAAAATCTTTTCCAACGCCACGGCCGCTCCGGTCGAAGCCGGAATAATGCTAGACATGCAAGCACGATCACGTCGAGGATCTTTTCCCCCCATACCGTCAAACAACTTTTGTCCGTTGGTAACAGCGTGAACTGTGTTCAAATACGCTTTATCAACTCCAAACAATTCTTGAAGTAGGAACAGTACCGGCGCCACACAATTGGTGGTACATGATGCATTGGAAATGATGTTATGCTTTTCAAAATCATCACCATCCGTATTCACACCATTCACGTACATGGGAATGGACTCATCTTTCGTCGGGGCAGTCAGAACAACTCTCTTGGCTCCCGCGATAAAATGAGCATTCAACTGTTCACGTGTAGTAAATCGGCCAGTGGCATCAATAACAATGTTCACTTCCAGTTCCTTCCAAGGCAACTGAGCAGGCTCACTCTCTGAACAAACACTGACATAGTGAACATGCGAACATGAACTGTTCTTAATGGAGAGAGTCGGCCGATCTTTTCCTTCAAGACAGTCGACAAACCCAGGGAATTTACCATAAACCGAATCCCTTTCCAGGCGACGTTGAATATCTTCAATACTCGCCAAATCATTCACCGCGACTACGTCAAAATATTCGCTGTAATCTTCAACCAACATCACAATAGTCTGCCGACCAATTCGACCACAACCATTGACTGCCACTCTCAACCTTTTCATCCTCATCCTCCCTGGTCAACAAAGTTTATCACTTCAGCTCTTGCTCAGCAAAATACTGAATGAAAATAACATACCCCTCGAACATTCCACTTGAAATCTGAACATCTTCAGGATGTAGATCATGCTTGTTTAGAAAATCTACAACTTGATCAATTGGTGATCGGTTTTTATCCTGCTTACTAGAACACAACCTGCCGAATAGCTTACGGTCACCCCGTTTCTGCCTTTTCTTTCTGTGATTGCTGTTCCCCGAATTGCAATGCTGACAATTAATTGCCGGAGCATAAAAGAACAAATAAACGGCATAACAATCACTGAAAACATGACTGCAAACTACATAGTCCCTGGGGCCGACCCCCTGTGAATTTAAAAAATCGACAACCTTTTGTTGTTGAGTCTGCCCACTTACGTCCTTTTCTCGGTAGGACTTTTTATACCAACACTTACAACGAGAAGCTGATGACTTTGCTTTCGCCAGAGTTCCGGGCTTTTCAGTCTTGGAATTTCCATCAGGTCCTGGCATGTCTGTCCTCCATTATTTAAGTTAGATTATAATGAACATCATGATAGTAAAGATTAATATAAATTATAACTTTTGTCAATACAACATTATATTCTTTAAAATAAAAAAACCTCTTTTTATGGACAGACAAGAAATTTTTACTCAGGTCAAATCGAGCCGAAGCCTGATCTTACCTAAAGCAAAAATCCCATGCTTGTCGTGTCTGCCCGTAAAAAGAGACTTTTCATATCAATGTAGCAAAGATTAGGTATCTTTGTCAACTAAGTATAATAGCAAACTTTCAAAACTTTGTCAATAGCCGATAACACTTGCACATTGTTGTCTAAATTTAGCAAAATCGGCATAGAGAGGATTATCCATTTTTTATTTACTTAAACAACTACTTACAGTATAACATTTAAACTCCCTCTTCTCTACCCCTTGACTATCCCGACATTATCCTCAGTTTATACACACAAAAACAGCCTAACAGCTGTTTTTGTTATGTTACGTAATATATGTGTGATATGTGATTCGTGTTACGTGTTTATATAATCTTATCAATCAAACCATACTTTTTCGCTTCTTCTGCTGTCATATAATTATCACGATCAGAATCCTGCTCAACTTTTTCTAATGGTTGACCAGTATGTTTGGCAAGTATCTTATTTAAATTTTCTTTTACCTTGATAATTTCTTCTGCTTGAATTTTTATATCACTTGCCTGTCCTTGCGCGCCACCCATAACCTGATGAATCATTATCTTTGAATTTGGTAAAGAAAATCGTTTTCCTTTAGTTCCTGCTGTCAAAAGTAATGAACCCATACTAGCAGCTAAGCCTACGCAAATTGTAACTACATCCGGTTTTATATACTGCATGGTGTCATAAATTGCTAAGCCAGCACTGACTGAACCGCCAGGTGAATTAACATAAACCTTAATATCTTTTTTGGGATCTTCACTTTCTAAATACAATAACTGTGCAATTACTGAATTGGCCACTTGATCATCAATGGCTGAACCAATGAAAATAATTCTTTCTTTCAATAATCTTGAATAAATATCATAGGCTCTTTCACCATAATGACTTTTTTCAACTACCGTTGGGATTAAATGCATATTTATATGGGATAAAGGGGAGAAAGGAGATAACAATAAACATTTACTGTAATCAACTTGATCGACTTTATGAACTTTTTACTTTATAAACTTTGAACTGATAATCAACTATATTATATTTCATTTTAATTGTCAAGTCAAAAACTACCTTTATTATATATTACTAACGCGAGCATTACTCTAATTTTAGCTAAATATCATTATAACCGCCAGAACCTATTGACAAAATATTAAATATGTGCTATAATGTCCCATTAACATACTTAATAATTTATCTGTAGAATGATGTACGAGGAGAGAGAAAGTAGATGGTCGCTAGCTAAATTGATTAACCTCGATTAAGCTGGCCCATCTCTATCATCAACTATTGGACAAATGAGAATTATTCATTTATTGCTCAACTGTTCCAATTTCCTCTACATCATTTTGCTGATAATTAACTTTCAGAAAATTGATGGGGAGAGAGGCTGGGCTACAAACTTATATAAGAGCTCGTACGCCCCCCCTCATCATTTTTCTGGAAGTTAAATTCTCTTAAGTGAACTTTTCAAATGAGTAGACAAGCCCTGGAGGGATCTCTCTCCTCTTTTCACAACACCATAAATTGATCTTTTTATAATTTCGTTGTGAAATTTGTCTGCTCTTTTGGGAAGTTCCCTCCAATTTCCCAAATTATATGAAGGGGGCAGCTCCGTGTGAGCTGTCCTCCTTTATTTTTAAATGATCAATTGATCAATGCCACAAGTTCCAATTAAACTACAAATATAAATTTTCAAAACTCAAAATAACTTTAGAAATTGTAATTTGCAAATTTGGATTTAATTGATACTTATTATTTGAGTAATTGGTAATTGTTCATGCTGTACATCTACAGCTGTATATGATAAAATAGCTTATAGAAACAAACATAAAAATAAAGAATATAGGGCCAAATCAAAACTTTTGCCCTTAGATTCTAATATAAACAAATGGCTAAACGAAGAAAAAAATCAAAACGTTATCAAGAGGTTGAGTACTATAACTTAAGTCCAGAAACTAAAAAGGGAATTATTATTATATTCCTTTTTATTATTGCCATAATTTGCATTTTAAGTTTTTTAGATTTAGCTGGTAAGGCTGGAGTCTATATTGATTGGGCCTTGGGTATTACCCTTGGTTGGGGTCGCTTTATATTTCCCCTAATTTTAATTGGCCTAGGGTACGCACTAGCAAAACCAAACGAACATCAAGTTACCATTTCAAATTACACTGGCATTGGTATATTTTTTCTAAGTATCCATGGTCTCCTACATCTCAAAGTCCCTTTTGTTAACTCTTTTGAATTATCTTTTAGTGGACTTGGTGGTGGTATCATTGGGTATGCAATTAGTTACCCGTTAGTACTATATTTAGGCTTTTGGGCCGGGCTACTTATTTTAGTAGGACTTTTGCTGGCCAGTATTTTATTAATGTTTAATACAAGTCTAGAAAATTTGTTCGAAAAATCAAACATCTTCAAACAAATCCCAGCTATGCTAGGTAGAAAGTCAAATAGAGACGAAACAGATGACGAAGATGAATATGAAGACGAGGAAGAGGATGAGGATGAATACGAAGACGAAGAAGATGAGTACGAAGAAGAAATTGCACCAACAAAAGTTAGTGATGTAAAGGTAACCGCTCAAAGTTTAACTAACCGTGATAAAACAGCCACACCCGCAGGTATTCGTTCAACAAATATCAAAATTGATTTACCAATGAAACTACTTGATGACCGTAAATCAAAACCAACAAGTGGCGACATCAAAGCTGGGACTGAACGAATTTCCAAGACTTTAGAAAATTTCAATATTCCGGTAGAAATGGACACAGTGCAAGTCGGACCAACCGTTACACAATACACACTAAAACCAGCAGAGGGCATAAAGCTTTCTCGCATTACAACTTTGAGCAATGATTTAGCTTTGGCACTAGCAGCTCACCCTATTCGTATAGAAGCACCAATCCCAGGGAAATCTTTGGTTGGTATTGAAGTGCCAAACCAAAAGCCAGCTGTTGTCAGAATCCGAGAAGTTCTACAATCAAGATCTTTTAAAAATCGTAAAACAAATTTATCGATTGTTCTCGGAAAAGACGTAAGTGGAAAATGCCTGATCGATGATATAACTAGCATGCCTCACCTACTGGTTGCGGGTGCAACCGGGTCTGGAAAAAGTGTTTGTTTAAATGCAATAATAATGAGTTTACTATATCAAAACAATCCAGACATGCTCCGCTTGATTCTGGTTGATCCAAAAAGAGTTGAGTTTCCAGTATATAATGGGATTCCCCATCTACTAACTCCAGTTATTACAGATGTAACCAAAACTGTTTATTCTTTACGTTGGGCTATTAGTGAAATGGATAGGCGTTTTGACATATTAGCTAAAGTAAAAAAACGTAATATTGGATCCTACAATCTATCTTCCAAAGAAAAAATGCCTTACATTGTTATTATTATAGATGAGTTGGCCGATCTAATGGTTGCAGCGGCAGCTGAAGTAGAAGGTTGTATTATCCGTTTAACACAAATGGCAAGAGCTGTTGGCATTCATATGGTAGTTGCCACACAAAGACCATCAGTTGACGTTATTACTGGATTAATTAAAGCTAACATTCCATGTCGTATTGCCTTCAGTGTTGCCTCCTTGATGGATTCACGTACCATACTTGATTCTTCAGGTGCTGAAAAACTAGTTGGAAAAGGAGACCTGCTATTCATGACTCCACAAACCGCAAAGCCAATAAGATTGCAAGGTGCTTTTGTTAGTGATGAAGAAATTAAACGAGTAGTTAATTTCTTGAAAAATGCTTGTGGAGGAGAAGCTGATTATCATGATGCAGTGACTGAAAAACCAAATAGTGGCAGCAGCACCAGTTTTGATTTCAAGGGTGCAGGTGGCAATGATGGAGATGAACTATTTGACGAAGCTAAACATTTGATTCTTGAATCAGGTAAAGCCTCTGCATCTTATTTACAAAGAAGATTACGTATTGGCTATGCAAGAGCAGCTCGTTTAATTGATATGTTAGAAGATTCAGGTATTGTTGGTCCAGCCGATGGCGCCAAGCCACGACAAGTTTTTGGTGACCAAGAAGAAGTTGCAGTGAGCTCTGAGGTTACTCCATTTTCAAGTCAAGAAGATGATATTGAAGACGAAGATGAATATGAAGAAGACGACTCCGCTGATGAGGAGTTTGAAGATGAAGTCGAAAACGAAAGTGCAGATGATGAAGAATTAGAAGATGATGAGAATGAGGAAGAAGATAATCTGTCCTCCGAGGATTTATCGGAGGAGGGTGAATTTGATGAAGACGAATTGGACGAGGACTTTGAAGATGAAGCAAATGATGAAATAGAAGAACCAAAAACAAAGAAAACTCAGAAGTCCAATGCTGATGAAATTTACTAGTTTGTAATTGGCATTATACTATGACCGGTTTTATCAACAAAAAAATTGAAACTATTCAGACGCTAGGAGAGAGATTGGCAAAGCATCGGAAAGAAAAAGGTTTATCACGAGACAAGGCAGCTCGGGCAATTAATATTAATGTTCGTTACCTTAGATATCTAGAAACTAATGCTTACGGGCAAATGCCAGCTGATGTTTATGCCTTGAACATTATTCGTGCTTATGCTGACTTATTAGAATTAAATCCCTCAACTGTAGAAGACTTATACAAAAAAGAAAAAGCACTTTACTCCAAGACTCAAAAGAGAATAAAGCCGATAAAGCTCAGTCGGTCCCAGAAAATGCTCAACCGTTTTCTAAATCCTAAAACTCTGAAATATTCCGTCATAATAATTTTTATCGCAGCAATTTTGCTCTACATCGGAAGCGAGGTTAACACGATAACTTCTTCACCTGAATTAATCATTGCCTCACCTCCCGATAATCTAATCACTCAGACCAGTCAAGTAAAAATCCAAGGGCAAACAGAAAAAGAAGTTCACCTAAGAATTAATGATCGCCCCTTGCTAAGTGATAAGAATGGAAACTTTTCCATAGTTCTCGACTTGCAAAAAGGATTAAATATTATTAAAATATCAGCACAAAAGAAACACAGCAAAGAAAAAGTTGTTTACAAAAAAGTAATTGTAACCGATGAACAACTTACTGAGCCAATACAATAAAAATTTAAGCAATATAATTTATTTAACCATCTTCGATAAACACCCCCATGCTTTGATTATTGAAGAGATAGTATGAAAAAAAAATCAAGTACAACAGAGGAAACCCAAAAACAAAATGCTGCTACCGATGCAATTGCCCAAATTCAAGAAAAATTTGGTGAAGGCGCAATTATGAAACTAGGAGAAGCAGCCACAATGAACGTTGAAGCTATTTCCACTGGCAGTATCTCTCTGAATATTGCTCTAGGTGTTGGTGGCGTACCTCGTGGCCGTATTATTGAAATTTATGGCCCTGAATCTTCAGGAAAGACAACTTTGTCTCAGCACATTGTAGCTGAAGTACAAAAAACAGGTGGCACTGCCGCTTTTATCGACGCAGAACACGCCCTAGATCCTGACTATGCCAAAAAGATCGGTATAGACATTAATGAAATGTTTATTTCTCAGCCCGACACAGGAGAACAGGCATTAGAGATCGTAGAAACTTTAGTCAGGTCAAATGCGATGGACATCATTGTTATTGATTCTGTAGCAGCTTTAACTCCAAAGGCAGAAATCGAAGGCGAGATGGGCGACAGACACATGGGCCTTCAAGCTAGATTAATGAGTCAGGCTCTTCGTAAACTTGCCGCAATTGTTGGAAAAACCAAGACAACTGTGATTTTTATTAATCAAACTCGCCAAAAAATCGGTGTGTTTTTTGGGAATCCAGAAACTACTACTGGTGGTATGGCACTTAAGTTTTACAGTTCTGTTCGAATTGAAGTTCGCCGAGCTGCGCAAATTAAAAAAGCAGAAATGACCATCGGAAACCGAGTGAAATCCAAAGTTGTAAAAAACAAGGTTGCACCACCCTTTCAGACTTGCGAATTTGATATTATGTACAATGAAGGCATCTCAGTTTCAGGTGATGCAATTGATACCGGATTAAAATATGGAGTAGTCAGCAAAGCTGGCAACTCATATTCATATGGTGATGAAAAATTAGGCGTTGGCAGAGAAACTGCCAAACGATATCTTCGTGAAAATAAAAAACTTCTCGATAAAATCAATAAGGAAATTTGGGTTGCTGTTTTAGAAAAAAGAAAAGAAGACCTCTAGAAAAGTAACTAGTAAACCTTAAATAATAAACAATGTATTGATGCAGGTTTATTGTTTAACGTTCCCTCATTCTGCGGGATGAATTATCATCTATTAAAATATGATTTCTCCGGAAGTAAACCAAATTCAAGAAAAATCCCTTCATGCTAACTTCACCGAAGTTCAGCAGGTTCATTTTGATAAGCTGATGGCTAAACTAAAAGAAATTTCCGATGGTCTTGGTTTTGATGAGCTAAAAGAAAAAGCTGAAACCGGAGATAGGGATGCGTTGCAGGTTTTACGCGATTATATTGAAAATAAAGAACAGATAGTCGAATTTATTGAAAACAAGCGAATCCCGTTGGAGCCAGAGGAAAAAACACCCTACCTCACCCGAGAACAAATAGTAGTGGGAAAAAGAGTAATGCTACCCGATGGACAGATGCATGGTGACATTGTTAAAGTTGATGCTCAAGGTTTTGAGGTTCAATTTTCTGGCACCAGAAATCCTACAGCTTATGACTGGGAAGTAAATGATTTTTTAGTAGAGGAATATCATGAACAAACTGAAATAAACGGTATTCGCATAAGTATTGGTTACGATAGTACGTACCAGGATTACACTCTTTATTTTCCCCAACTTGACCCTGATGATAAAGTTCAAGCAATAGGCATTAGTGACCAAGTATTCAGAATTGACGAAAATCCCAAAAATGCCAAAAAAGTATACGACTTTGCGATGAAAGAAGCAGAAACAGTAGCTGATGTTTATGAACTTTACAAGAAAGCTAAAGCTTTTGCAGACACACTAGGGGCGGATTAATAAAATTTATTGTTTTATCTTCACTACAACAAAACCAGAATAATAACGTAATAAAAAATAACGTATACCTAAGATTTAACATGAGAGCACTAGAACAAATCCAAGAACAAGCACTCCATGCTAACTTCACCGATGTTCAGCAACAACATTTCGGTAAATTAATGTCCGAATTGGAAAAAATATCTGGTGGTTTAGGTTTTGCTGAACTTAAAGCGAAAGCTGAAGCGGGCAACAAAGAAGCACTTCAGGTTATGAGAGATTATATTGATAAAAAAGAGCAAATAGTGGTGTTTATTGAGACAAAGCAGTTCCCCAGCAAAGAAATCGCTGTAAATCTGATTGTTGACTACTTTTCAAAGCGACAGCAAGAAGTAGAAGATTCTATGAAAGATCCAAACACAAAGATCACTGGAGGAGACTTTGATATTGCTCGTTGTGAGGCCTACTTGCAACGTGCACGTGAAGAAAAATTTCATGAGGAGTTTAACCTTTCTGGAATGTACGACGGTAAGCCAATGACACTCAGCGAGCCGTCAATTTTTGATTTTTTCGAGAAAATTGCTGACGCCACGAAAGAATACATAAAAGCTTTTAAGGATGATCTAGCATTAGTTGAAAAAAGGAAAAAACTGGGAGAAAAAGCTCAAAAAATTGTAGATGCAATATTGGAAACTGAAAAGAAATAACTTGTTTTAAAACATGGGTCTAAAAAAATTATTAATAAAAAGTAACACCTTTATATGTTTAATAAAAACGAACTGTGTAAGTTTTTGGTAAAAGCAAAAAAATCTACTTATGCAGCTAGTGATTCAGCAGAAAAAACTATTAATGAGGATAAATCAACAACTTTAATTTTCGAATCTGGTGATTGGAAATATCATGACAACTATTTTGGTGGAGAACCTTATGGTGGCCGAGAAGTTGTATTTTTCAAGGGTGAACCTATTTATATAATGGTTTATTACGGGTTGGTTGATGAATCTGTTTCGGATCATAATAAAGTTTACGGAATTTTAATGAATGCTTTGAAACTTATCCCAAAAGACAAACCCTATCGTGGTCCTGAAAAATACGACGAAGATGTTTTATCCTATTCCAATAGCTTCACCGGAGAAGTTGATAATTTTTCTGGCGAAGAAATCATTACAGAAAACGGCAAAGAAATTTATCAAGCCAAATATATAGGTGGTTTTGTTGATCAGAGAAAAGAAGTTTAATAATAATATCTGATATAAAACTATACCATAATAAAAAAAGCCCTCCGATGTTGGAAGGGCCTTTTGTTTTTACTTTGCTCGAGCTTCTAGCTCAGCAACCGTGTACGGCTGTCCATGTCTATAATGCAAAGGATCCGGCGAATTATTGTAAAAGTGTCGCTTGATAAGCCTACCCGGAATAGGCTCACTAGCTTCCACAGTATTAAACAACGCCGTGTCACCAGCTGGACATTCACATGGCAAATCATTGTTGCCGGTTTCGTTTACGCCTGTGTCATTACACTTAGAGCAGTCTACCATTACAACCTCCTCAATTTGAGAATATGGGCATTTTGAGAAAATTATTCTTTCAATTCTGAAGCCTCATCAAGCTTTGGAGCCAAAGCCACTAAACAGAACAAGGCAAAAGGTCCAGTGAATAGACCAAATAACCAACATCCAAAACCATCCCGGTTTTTTCCTTGTGCAATTCCCGCAATAATTAAAGACAAACTAAACCAACTAACAGCTGGCTCAACAATTGACTGTTCCATGTCTTAAGCCTCCTACTGTAAAAGTACAATCATTATCAATTCGGAACACTCCAATTTAGCAAATTAACATTAAATTGTCAATACAAAAAAAACAACCCCATAAATTGGGGTGTTTTTATATTTTCACTTTATAAACTTGTAACTTTCTAACTTTTAACTCTTTCAACATACTGCCCAGTCTCAGTGTTGATTCTAACTTTATCACCTTCCTTAATAAACAAAGGTGCATTCACCTGATAACCGGTTTCTAGAGTAATTGTTTTAGTTGCAGTTCCTGCAGTATCACCCTTAACACCAGGAGGTGCTTCAGTTACTGTTAATTCAGCTTTTGTAGGAATTTCTACAGATACTGCATTGCCCTCAAAATATAAAATTGTAACATCAGCGCCTTCAACTAAAAAGTTAATTGATTCACCAACGTTTTCTTTTTCAATGCTAAACTGTTCGAAGGTTTCATTATTCATAAAATGGACTTCCCCACCTTCTTTGTATAAATACTGAGCTTTACCTCTAGCCAAGTCAGCGGAATCCATTTTATCATTTCCCTGCAAAGTCTTTTCTAGGACTTTTCCGTCGATAAGATTTTTTATTTTGATTGTTTTGATTGAACCACCACGGCCAACTTGTTTTTGAGCTGCTGAAATAACAGTGTAAGGTGCACCATCATGTTTTACAACAGAGCCAAGGCGAACTTGTGAAATATCTAACATAATGAAAAGGGCTAAACAAGGCTATACAAGGTAGCAAGACTCTATAAAATCCTGTTACCCTTTATAGCCATATTTAGCCTTACAATTTTATCTATTTACAAAAGGAAGCATAGCCATAATTCTGGCTCTCTTAATTGCTTGAGCTACTTTACGTTGATGCTTAGAACAAACCTTTGTTCTTCGTTTAGGTAAAATCTTAGCATAAGAAGAAAGAAACTTACGTAAAACCTGGATATCTTTATAATCAATATCCACTACTCCATTTTCACAAAAATAGCATTTCTTTGGTTTTTTGGTTAACGAATTTTTCATATATACAGATTACAGATTAATATACAGATAATACGGATTACCACAGTAGTGGCAAACAAAATTGATTTTACAATCTTGTATAATCTTGTAAATTAAACCTGAAATCAAAATGTTTAAAAAGGTATATTTTCAATTTTAATTTCATCTTCACTAGCACCACTGTCACTACTACCACTATTGCCACCTTCATTACTTTGTGGGATCTGAGTATCAGGATCAGGGGCATCTGCCTGAATTGTTGGCAATGGAGCTGGTCCAGACTGCTGTGGTTGTCCAGCTGCAGAACCTCGAGAGTCCAACATAATCATATTATCAGCAACAATTTCAGTTCGATAACGCTTGATACCATCTTGGCCTTCCCAATCTCTTGTTTGCATACGACCTTCAATATAAACTCGACTACCTTTTCGTAAATACTGAGTACAAATGTCAGCTAACTTTCGCCAAGCAACAACATTATGAAATTCTACTCTTTCTTGACGTTGACCATTGGCATCATTCCACACAAAATTTGTAGCAACTGCAAAGCTTGCAACTGTAGCACCTTGTGGTGTAGTTCTTCCCTCTGGATCTCTAGTTAATCTGCCAATCATCATGGCTTTGTTTAAATCCATATTTTTTTAAACTCTAATTTCTAATACCGAAACTCTAAACAAATTCAAATCTTAAAAATATTAGCATCAACAACTCACTTTTAATTTTGAACTTTGAACATTGTTTAGGATTTAGAATTTAGGATTTAGAATTTATTTTAAAGTATATCATCAGTCAAAATTTCATCCAACTTTTTGTCTAACTCTTCTAAAGTTGATCTTTGAGATTTTTCTTTCTCTTTTGTAACTATTGGCTTTGCTGATTCAACACCTGACAACTCTTCCTTTTTTACACCATCTTTTTCCTTTTCTTCAATCTCAGCTAACTCTTCTTCTTTGGACTTTCTCATGCCTTCTTTAATCATTTCTTGTCTCTTTACTTCAGCTTCTGTCTTTACCTTTCGACAAACAATCATGTGTCGCAAAACTTCTGGAGTCAAAAGAAGTTGATCGTCAAGCTGTTTATTATTAGCTTTGTCCATGTCGTACTCAACCAAAACATATGTACCTTGATGAATATCATTGATAGCATAAGACAATCGTTGTTTACCTAAATTGTCCTGTTTGGTAATTTCACCATTAAATTTCTTAATCATAACATCAACTTGCTCAGTTATCTTTTGCAAATCGTCATCCAAAAACTTAATCGGCACGATATAAAGTAATTCATAGTGCTCTGTCATATTAAATTGTTTCGACATTCTGTAATTTTACACCAATAGAAGCTGGTCAAAATTAATGGGCTATACAAGCAGAATATCTTTATTTATAAACTGCTATTACTTTAGCACACAAAGTTGAATTTAGCAAGGCCTATCTAGACAAAATATTATGCTCATGTTATACTATCACCGTAAGCTAGTTTATGATTATTAAACTAGCATTTTTTATAAAAATTTATAATTATGTATTAAGTACTAAATTTATCATTTATTATTTAATAGTGCTTTTGTTAAAGATATGGAAAACATTAAACAAGTAATTAAACAAATTTGTGCAGAAAAAGGTTTATCTGAAGATTCAGTTTTAGAAACCATTAATTCTGCTCTTGCTGCTGCTTTTCGAAAGGATTTTGGGGACAAAACCCAAAATATCCAAGCTGAATTTGATGCCTCTACTGCGCAAGCAAAAATTTTTGATATCAAGGAAGTTGTTGAGGATCTATCCGAAGAAGAGTTAGAGGCTTTGGAACAATTAAGAATTGAGAGAGAAGAATTAAAAGAGAAAATTGCTAACGGTGAAATCTCAGCCGAGGAATTAAAACAAATCCGTGAAGAAAAAGAAGCTCAAAGGTTAGCAGAACATAATGAAAACAAAAATGAGGGAGAAGGTGAGGAAGATGACGATGAAGCTAGACGCTTCAATCCCAAAACGCAAATTCAAATAAAAGAGGCCAAAGAAATTAAAAAATCTTACAAGCTCGGTGATTTTGTTAAAACAGAGCTAGACATTCCTGGTGAATTTGGTCGTATGGCTGCCCAAACTGCAAAACAAGTTATTATTCAAAAACTACGTGAAGCAGAACGAAATATAATTTATCAGGATTATAAAGAAAAAGAAGGTCAAATTGTTACCGGGATGGTCCAAAAATTCGATGGCCGAAATATTGTTATTGACCTAGACAAGGCTTCAGCTATCTTACCACCACATGAACAAATACGCGGCGAAAGATTTAAAGTTGGTGACCGTGCCAAAGTTTATCTTAGCAGCATTGCACTAACAACTCGTGGCCCTGAAATAATTGTTTCGCGCGCTCATCCAGAAATTGTTAAAATGTTGTTTGGGTTAGAAATTCCTGAAATTGCAAATGGAATAATTGAAATTAAAGGTATTGCCAGAGAAGCTGGTAGTCGAACCAAAATCGCCGTTCATACTGAAGATGAAAACATTGACCCAATTGGTTCATGCATTGGCCAACGTGGTGCTCGTATTCAAACAATTATCAACGAATTAAATGGTGAAAAGATCGATATCATTGAATATTCAGATGATCCAATTAAATTTATTACTAATGCACTTCTACCAGCTAAAATCACAAATGTAGAAGTTGATGAAAAAGAAAAACAAGCTACCGTAACTGTCCCACAAGATCAATTATCATTGACCATTGGTCGGGCTGGACAAAACGTAAGACTGGCTTCAAAATTAACTGACTGGCGATTAAATATTAAGGAACAAGAAAGTGGCAAAGAAATTGGGCCAGAGGAAATTGGCATGAATTCAACTGACGATACTAAAGAAAAAGAAGTCGTTGCTGAGGTCAGCACCGAGAAAGCGGAGAAAGAAGAAAAACCGTCAAAAACTTCAAGCGCAGCCAAAAAGAAGAAAAAAGTAGTTAAAAAAACAACCGTTAAGAAAGCTACTAAAGTAAAAAAAGAAAATAAAAAATAAAACGAATTTAATACTATATGGTCGGAATTTTCAATACGTTTCTCTACGAACCAATTTACAATCTACTAATATTCTTTTACAACGTAGTACCTGGAAATGATATAGGATTGGCAATTATTGCAATAACTATAGTTGTAAAACTTATACTACTACCTCTAAGCCTGTCTGCTGTTCGCTCACAAAAATCACTTCAAGAACTCCAACCAAAAATGGATGCTCTAAAAAAGAAGCATAAGGGCGAAAAAGAAAAACTAGCCGCAGAAACAATGAAGCTCTACAAAGAGCAAAAGGTTAATCCACTATCTTCATGTTTACCACTATTAGTTCAGTTTCCTTTTCTAATTGCTGTATATCAAGCATTCCGAGTAGGTTTAACCAGCGAAAATTTTGAAATTCTATATTCTTTTGTGGCTAACCCTGGTCACATTAATCCAATGGCTTTTGGTTTTATCAACATGGCTGTTCCTAGCATTGCCCTTGCAATACTAGCTGGGGCCGCTCAATACGTTCAAACCCAAATGCTTTCAGCCAAAAAACCACCAAAAGTGAAAGGTGCTAAAGATGAAAGCATGATGGCCAACATGAATAAAAGTATGATGTACTTTATGCCATTCATGACCGTCCTTATTGGAATGAGCCTACCTGGTGGTTTAACCTTTTACTGGTTTTTAACAACTGTTTTTACCAGTTTGCAACAAAAAGTCATGTTCAGAAAAACTGATCCACCAGGACAACCCGAAATAATTCCTCCAACTGACGTACCAGAAACAACGAAAACAAATGAACCAGAAAACAAACAACTTAAAAGCTAAACTCTCACATAAATATGCGAGTTGAATTAAAAAAATTAAAAAAACTGACAGTTGAAACTGAAAAAAATGGAATTAATCTCGGACGAATAGTTAATATGGAGCTTGATACAAAAAGCCATCAAGTAATTAAATATTTTGTAGTTAAAAAACGTTTGTGGTCAAGAAGCCCTCGTTTACTTCTTGCTCCTAGTCAGATTATCAGAATAGAAACAGATAAAATTGTCGTACAAGACAACATTGAGGAATCACAAATCAAACAAATTGCAAAACAGCCCGTAAACTTAAATAAAGCACCTACCACTCAGGCAGAAATGAAAAAATAGCGTATGTCTCTAACTTCCCTTGAAAAATGCATCCTAGACACTCTAGCTTATTTTCAAATTTTCAATTTTCCTATAACTAGTTGGGAAATTTATAAAAACCTTTGGAAACCGACTGAACAATATAGCTTTGAACAGGTTAAAAGCACTTTAGATAAACTGTATAAAAATAAAATCCTCGGTACTAACGAAGGATTTTATTTTTTTAAAACCAAAGCAGACTTAGTAGCCACCCGCAAAAAAAAGTATTTACATGCACAAAATAAAATTAAAAAAGCCAAAAAATCGTTATGGCTAATTAGTCATATCCCCTTTGTGAAGGCTATTTTTATTTGTAATAATTTAGCTTACCAGAACGCATCTGAAGGAAGCGATATTGACCTAGCAATCATTTGTGAAAACAATCGAATCTGGACTGCTCGTTTTTTCTCAACCTTATTGATGAAAATGCTTGGACAAAGACCAACTGAAAACAAGCATCAAGACAAAATTTGCCAAAGTTTTTTCATAACTACTTGCAACTTAAATCTTAAGTCATTAGCTTACAAAAATGATATCCACTTCACTTATTGGTTAAATCAATTTTTGCCTATATACGGAAAACCTGAACTAATTGAAAAATTTTTCAATAGTAATTCCTGGACAAAAAAATGTTTACCAAACTTTGAACCAATAACAACCAATGAACGATGGGTTATAAAAAGTAAAAGCTTGAATAAACGATTTTTTGAATTAATCCTAAAAACAAAATTGATTGGTGGCCCATTAAATAAACTTCTTAAAATACTCCAGTTAAAGATTTTGCCAAAAAACTTGAATAATTTAGCAAAGGAAGATAATACTAACGTGGTTATTTCCGATGAAGTTCTTAAATTTCACGATAAAGATAAGCGAATTCAGTTTCGCGACAAATGGGAGAAGACAATTGAAAACCTCAAATAAAAAATCCCCCGAGTTCGATCAAGGGGATTTTGTGTTTGATCACTTTTTCTGTAAGGGCTTAACAAGTTCATCGTAAAAAGGATGCTTTGTTGGCTGATGACCGCATTTATCAGGAGATTCTTCGGTGGCAAAAAGCAGATCTTGCCTATCACCGTTCACTTCCATGAGTGCCCAGCTCATAGCAGAATCACCGGCGGCAGATCTGTAACTTAATTCCAAAATACCACCTTGGGCAAACCAACCGTTTAACCGCAACTCTCGAAAATCCATTTTAAAATGTGTTATTCCAAATTCTTTTTTGGTAATGATGATTTTTTGGTCATCATAACTGGATTGAATAACCATTCCTTGCCATTCGTCCACGCAATATCCATTTCGAATAACTACTTCCGGATCTAATTCTTTATATTCTTGACCAGAAGTTATCTCCTCGATAGAAAATACACCCATCCAAAAAGCAACAATACCTACTATTATGAATTTTAGATTCTTCATCTTCTCCTCCGTTGTTCAATAAATTTTAAAAGAATATCATACAACATTATCATTAAACAATCACCTTGTCAATATATAAAAAAAGACCCAGATATTATCTAGGTCTTGAATATCATTGCACTGAATCTTCTTCAGCGCAAATTTCATACCACTTGCCATCATTGATTCGGAAATATAGAGTGCCAAGCAGTTCCCCGCGGAAAAATGGCAAAATGTATTTTCCCCCAGTAAATGGAAGAATCTCGTAACCAATCAAGGTTGTACTATCTTCTGTTGGTTTATTAGCAATATCTAATTTAACCTTCTGGTCACCATCATTTTTATAAAGTATGGTTTGTTTAGCACGTATGACTCGAAAAGAATCCTGTAAAACCTTATTACAGTCTTTTCTACCGTCAGCTGCGTCTTCCTCTTTTTGAGAAACAACAACTTTTTGATTATGCTCGGTTATACTCTTTCTATTATTTTCCCCACAGGAACAAACAAATAGAACGACAAACAGTAACCACAAATTTCTCATTGGATCCTCCTCATTTGTCAAATGAACCATAAACTTATACTATATTAGTATATTATTATAATAAAATCAATACCATGCAAAAACTACAACAATCAATCAACTGGTTAATCTACCTCTTCATTTTTTTACTACCTCTGCAAACACGATTAATTTATAAACAAGCTACGCTTAATGGTTTCAATTTTGAGTATGGCAGTTTGAGTTTATACGCAACTGAATTATTATTAGGATTAATATTGTTACTAAGTATTTTTTATTTAGTTTGGAGAATAAAAAAGAAAGAAATAAAAAAAGAAAAAAGGAATTTACGAAGAGTAGTTTTACTAGTTTTGCTCGTCTTGCTTGTCTTGCTTTCCTGTTTTCTCGCTTTAAATAAAGAAATAGCTTTTTATAAATTCGGTCACTTAATTCTGGCAAGTGCACTAGTTTTCGTAATCATGTTTTTCAAACCCAATTGGGAAAAAGTTTCCTGGGCCTTTGTTTGGGGAGGATTAATCCAAGCGTCTTTGGCAATCAATCAATTCGTTGTGCAACACATTGTTGGTAACAAGTGGCTAGGCATGGCAGAGCAAGATCCTCAAACTCTGGGCGTTCCTGTTGTTCAGATTGGCGAACTCCGGTGGCTTAGAACTTTTGGGACACTCCCGCACCCTAATATTTTAGCCGGCTTTCTAGTTGTAAGTTTAATTTTGATTATTGGATTATATTCTTTGACTAAAATCAAAAAACACCTAAAAATTCTACCAGTATTTTTTGTAATTAATTTTTTAGCGCTGATGACCACCCTATCACGAGCTGGAATTTTGGTATTTATAATTTGTATTATAATATTTGCCTTTACCACTAGAAAAAATAAGGCCGAAAGCAAAGTTACAACCAAATTTGCCTTGATCACAATTATAATTTTCATTTTATTTATTGTTTCCTTTCCCGAATTACTACAATCGAGAATAATGAGTGATAATCGTCTAGAAAACTTATCAAATGCAACTAGAATTGAACAGTATCAACAGTTCGGCTCAATAATTAAACCCAACTGGAAAACTGGGACAGGTTTAGGTAATTACGTTATGCATATAGTTGAGAAAGATCCAACGCTCGAAGGTTGGCAATATCAACCAATTCATAATACATACTTATTAACCTGGGCTGAGCTTGGTTTAATCGGGCTCGGTTTCAGTTTACTGTTTATTATTTACTGCTTATATAACTTGTTTAAAGCTCACACCTGGTCAATTGAAAAACGGACAAGTTTCATTTGTTTAATTTGTCTAGCCGGATTGGCACTATTTGATCATTATTTATGGAGCTTCTGGGTTGGGTTAATGTTAACTGCGATAATTATCGGGTTAAATTTTGCAAAATATGAAAACAATTAAAGTTTCTGGTCCAGTTATAATTAAAGATAATAAAGTCCTTCTTATTAAAGACATTAAAGATGCTTTTTGGAAATACCCAGGTGGCAAAGTTGAATCTGGAGAGTCACTAGAACAAACTTGCATTAGAGAAGCCAAAGAAGAACTAGCTATTGATGTTTTTAACTTAAAACATTTAACTACAATTACTTCACAAAAAGATGAAACCACTAAGGTTGAGCTGGTTCACTACTTAACTGATTATTCCGGTGAGATTGTTAAAGGTTTAGATATTATTGAATGGGATTGGTTTGATATAAATAATTTACCTGACAACTGTGCTCCAAATATAATGCCAGTAATTGAAGAATATCTAAAATAATCAAATTAAAAAGAGCCCCCGCTCGGCGGGGTGCTCTTTGTTTTACCTTGCTTTTTCTACAATATACAACTCATGCACAGTTTGCTCTTTGCCATTCTCATCTTCATAAATAAACGAAAATCTTTGACCTCCCAAATCATTTTGAATACGGACGGCTTGAACTGTATAGCGAAAACGAATAAATAGATCAGGCTGCAATGGAGAAAACTTGATATGTTTTTTTCGCACTGTGATCAAATCACCTGGTTGAATCTTGCTTTGCAGTATCAGTTCATGGCACTTATCACGACAAGACCAAGTTGGATCAAAATGCTTGTAGTACTCACCACAATATGGACAAAAATATCCAGGAGCTTTGATAAGTGGAGGTTTAGGTTGCGACATATTACCCCCTATTAAAAGGTTAAACGTTTTCACGATGTCACTAGCTACAATTCTTATCCTTATCCAAATTCTTCTTTTTTACAGGATATTGTTCGTAAGCAATCACGTAAGCCATCAGCGCAACTAGAACGCCACCAACGATATCCCAGAAATAGTGCTGCTTGGTTGTCAATGTTGTGAAGATAATCACGCTACAAATCACCACATGCCACCGGAACAATTTCATTTTTTCTTTGAAGTAGATAAACGTCAAAGTTGTGGCTACGCTAACATGAAAACTGGGAAAACAGTTGGCGCTTGAATCAAATGCATACATTGTTTCATAACCCCAGCGCCAAAATGGTGATTGAATTTGCTCCAGCAAATCCTGCCTAATAGGGTAATGTGTTGGAACAAAGACATATATCAGAAAACTGAAAGTCGACATTAAAACAGTAGCCAACATTGCCCGTTTAAACATGTTTTCATTATCAATAATAAACGGGACTGGCAAAATCACTGGGATAATAGCCAGGTACACCAATACGCTAGCCGGCCAAAAAGGCACCGCCTGATCTACCCATGTTAATGGCATGGTTGTTGGTTCAAAAACCTGAAACTGATTAGTAACCCAATAACCCAATACCCCAGCTGTATAAACAACTAGAGCAATTGGATATTTGTACCGATAAGAAAACATTTATTCTACCGCGACTTGGCCCTTGATCACATGGGCAGGAAAAGTTACCAGTCTACCTTTAAAGCCGTGAGCTGTTTTATTAAGTCGCTTGCATACAAAACGCATACGCCTTATACTAGCTTCCCGAGAAACTTCAATGGCCTTTACCTCAAACGGACCTTTGTCATTTTCTCTGACAGTCTCAATGATCATCCCAACCTGAATGAAATAACCAACAATCAACTTCCAGCATTCCTCTCTACAATCAGATACTTTTTTCTCATTTTCACACAAGTATCCGCAGTATGGACAACAATATGCTTGGACTGAAAGTATATTCTTTTTCTTCTGACTCATTATTAACCTCCAATAATAGTATCTGGGGTTGATCGAAAATTCTTATTCAGAAGTTTGATCACATTTCTATCAGAAATAACTCTTGTTTGCTCACCACCTACTAATTGGCAGGAATATGCAATCCAACGACTACCTTTAGTCACTAAAACTTGTACTTTCAATACTCTATAGCGATTCTTTGGCAATCTAGTGTTGTTCTCTCGTGTTTCCAACGAACAATAAATGATATCGTCTCTTTTTGCATATGCATTGATTATCAAGTCAAAACAATAATCTCTACACGCAAGTGTCGCGTTAATCACTGGAAAAAAACAGCCACAATATGGACATCGAAAGGCAGGTAATACCTCCAGCTTATGCTCACTCATTGAATATCTCCATTTTAATTTTCAAACATCATATCTAAAAAACATTATCATTTTACTAAATCTCTGTCAACCAAAATGTATTTCATCAATATTGACAAAAGCCTTGACTTTTGCTAAAACTCTATAGTAACATAGTATAATAAATACGAAAATTGAAATACGAAATTCGAAACTAAACAGTTTCGCGATTCGGTATTCGATATTCGAAATTAAACAAATATGCTAAAACCACTTAATGATCACGTGATTGTAAAGCCAACATCACAAGAAGAAAAAACTGCGTCTGGAATCATCTTGCCAGACACACTAAACAAAGAAAAGCCTGAACAAGGTGAAGTTATCTCTATTGGTCCCGGAAAAATGTTAGAAAATGGACAAAGATCTCCTATGTCTATTCAAGTCGGAAACAAAGTTATATTCAAAAAATATTCACCTGATGAAATCAAAGCTGATGGTCAGGAATGTTTAGTTCTGCGAGAGGAGGACATCTTAGCAATAATTGAATAAATCCTAAAATCTAAATCCTAAACAAACTCAAAATTTAAATTAATCAATATCAAAACTGTTTAGATATTTGAATTTAAAACATTGGAACATTGTCTAGAATTTAGAGTTTGATAAAAAAATATGTCAAAACAAATAATCTTCGACGAACAAGCTCGAAAATCTCTAAAAGCTGGTGTTGATGAATTAGCAAACGCAGTAAAAGTTACACTTGGACCCAAGGGTCGTAACGTAGTACTTGATAAAGGTTATGGTTCACCACAAATTTGTAATGATGGTGTGACCATTGCCAAAGAAATTGATCTAAAAGATAAAATTGAAAATGTTGGCGCTGAATTAGTAAAAGAAGTTGCCAGTAAGACTAATGATGTTGCTGGAGACGGAACTACTACAGCTACACTTTTAGCGCAAGCTATCATTACAGAGGGTTTCAAGAATGTAGCCGCTGGTTCCAATCCAATGGAAATTAAAAAAGGTATTGAAAAAGGTGTTAATGCTGTAGTTGAAGAATTAAGAACCAGAATTTCCAAGCCAATTGCCAATCAAGAAGAAATCTCACAAGTATCTTCAATTTCTGCTAATGATGAAGTGATTGGTAAGATTATTGCTGAAGCTTTGCAAGAAGTTGGCAATGATGGAGTTATCACAGTAGAAGAGTCACAAAGCTTTGGTATCGAAAAAGAAGTTGTACAAGGAATGCAGTTTAGTAACGGATATATCTCACCATACATGATCACTAATGCTGATCGAATGGAATCTGAGTACAATGATGCATATATCTTGATTACTGATAAAAAAATCTCTGCTGTAAACGACATTGTCCCAACTTTGGAAAAACTTGCTCAAGCCGGAAAAAAAGATCTAGTTATTATTGCTGAAGATGTAGACGGTGAAGCATTAGCTACTCTAGTTGTTAATAAATTAAGAGGCGCTTTTAACACTTTAGCTATTAAAGCTCCAGGCTTTGGTGACCGACGCAGAGAAATGCTTGAAGACCTAGCTATTCTGACTGGTGGTAAAGTTATCTCTGAAGAAGTTGGATTGAAGTTAGAAAATGTAGAAATGGAAATGCTTGGTCAAGCTCATAAAATTATTGCTACCAAAGAACATACTACTATTGTTGAAGGTCGTGGCGATAAGATGAAGGTTGACGAAAGAGTTAACCGAATTAGAAAAGAATTAGAAAATTCATCTTCAGATTTTGATAAAGATAAACTTAAAGAAAGACTAGCAAAATTAGCAGGCGGTGTAGCAGTTATCAAAGTTGGTGCAGCCACTGAAACTGAAATGAAAGAGAAAAAATTAAGAATCGAAGATGCAATTAATGCTACAAAAGCAGCCGTCGAAGAAGGTATTGTTCCTGGTGGAGGTGTAGCATTGTTTAGAGCTAAAAGTATTCTTGATAATATTGACCTTCAGGGCGAACAAAAAATCGGAATTGAGATATTAAAAAAAGCACTTGAAGCACCAGTCAAGCAAATCGCAAAGAACGCTGGTAAAGATGGTGCTGTTATCGCCGAGGAAGTTAGAAAAGCTGAAGGTAATGTTGGCTATAATGCAGCCAAAGATAAATTTGAGGACTTAGTAATGGCTGGAATTATTGACCCAACTAAGGTTACTCGTTCAGCTCTACAAAACGCAGCTTCAATTTCTGCTATGATGCTTACTACTGAATGTGTAGTAACTGATGAACCAGAATCAGAAGGCTCTAATAGTGGTGGTGCTCCAGCTATGGGTGGTGGAATGCCAGGTATGGGCGGTATGGGTGGAATGATGTAAACTCGGCTAACTCCTCGAATGACCAAATCACAATCCTCAAATAACAAAACAAAAAAACCTCCGCTTGTAAGTGGAGGTTTTTTTTGTAAATTAACTATACCTCTTGACAAATTTTTCATAATATACTAAAGTAGCCAGTCAACGTAATTTGAGAACCTTAACAATGAGGAGCCCGTCATGGCCGTAAAAAAGGAAAAGAAATTAAAGTGGAACGAGACCAAAGTTGGAAAATGGCTACTGCGCTGGGGTTTTTGGGCAGTGGTTATGCCCATCTTCCTGCCCTGGATCGGACAGCTCTTTGACTGGAATGGCTCTACTTTGGGGAAAATTTTTTGCTGGATCTTTGCCTTTATAGCATTAGGTTTTGGACATAAATATATTCAAACCTATTTTGACAAAGAACAGGAAGAAGAAAACTCTAAGGCTGAAAAAGAAGCACGTACACCCAAGGAATTCAAGGATGATGGTTTCTGCGTAGGACTATACGTAGCTTTCCATTTAGGTGTATTTCTATTTGCCCTGATATTAACCCTGTGTATTTCTAGTGCCAGCTTTCACATGCGCTACACTGAGGTTGAATACACTCTCGATAAGATCGTGGTTAATGGTGAGCTAGTTGAATTGGATGAACCAGTTGAATTCACTGTTATTATGAAACGTTCAGAAATGCGTGAATCTTTAACAAAAGTTTGCCCTGAAGTACCAGAATGTCCTTCAGCTGAAGATACTCCAATTCCTGAGACCGAAAAAGCGCCGGCCAAGGAGAATAAGCCTGATTGCGTGGACTGTCCTGGTCAAGGAATACAAGACATAGAGTAAAATAACGGAGGTAAATACTATGGCACAGGTCACACCGACTAAAGAAAAACCAGTCAAAGAAAAGAAACCAAGAAAGCGAAATACCAGATTGAATAGTATTTTGCTTTGGACATTTCTGATTGCTCTTGGGTTGATCGCACCAATCTTTGTTCCAACCCTTGCTTATGAATTTGGCGCTGACCCAGTTGAAGCCAGTCGCCTCTACAGTTATTTGGTCGGCGGAATTGTATTCATTGTGCTTTTATTCATGACTAGAAACTGGCCACTCATCGGTGCCCTGATCGCTGCTTGTATTCTTGGTGGAGCGGCTAAAACTGTTAGTAATTATTCCTTCAAAATGCAATATGAGACAGTCACGATAACGACACAGACAGTTTCTCACGATGATCAAGATGTGAAGCTTGAAGCCGAAACAACTTTTGAAGTGGTTATTCCAAAAACCACATTAAGAAAAAAGGCTATTGAACAGGTTCAAACGGAACCTGAATGAACCACAAACCCTGAGTTAAATTTAACTCAGGGTTTTTTATTTATTGACACATTAATGTATTTCTGTTAGGATAGAAAAGTATTGTGTTTTCGTTCATTTCAATTAACCATCACGAAAAAGAGGATTATCAATGGAATTCGCTTTGGCTAAACTCAACCCAGGAAAAGTTACTCGAACGACTGACAAAGAAGCTATCAGGAGAAAAGTTGAAGGTTTGCTCAAGGAAGCCCCAGCCCTTAGTCATGTTCTCAACAAAACTTATGGCAATAAAGTGTCTCCTGTTTGCGCCTTTGACTTTACTGAAGCTTCTTTGTCCGACAACAGAAAGAATCACCATGTCATCGTATTAAAAATCCTCCATGAGCAATCAATTTGGGGATTTATTATTCACTACCGAACTTTTCATTTAAATGGTGATGGCAACAAAAAGTATCTCAGTCTTTTCCTGGTACCGGCCACAAGTAATTTTAAAACGCCCAAGTTCAAAACTCTCATCAGACGGCTACTTCACGTATTTGAAGGTCCTCTGAATTTCTCTTTTATCGCTCTTGAGGAAATCCCTCCAACAGTGGAAGGTTCAGCTCCTCAATGGAGACAAAGCAGTCTCCTCTATAGCGCCTGTGACAAAAGTCCTATTCCAAAAAACTTTTTCAAGGCAGTTCTTGATTTCGAAAATCACGATAACTAGAAAAAAACAAACGCTCCCTCGTAACACGAGGGAGCGATATTTATTATAAAAAATTTTTGTTACACGCTAAATCTAAAATTACATGTATCACCATCCCGAACAATGTACTCTTTTCCCTCCAGACGAATTAACCCCTTTTCTTTGGCAGCAACCTCAGATCCAACATCCACCATATCTTTCCAGTTATATACTTCTACTGCGATAAAACCTCGTTCAAAGTCACCATGAATCTTGCCAGCAGCCTGTGGGGCGCTAGAACCACGAGTAATTGTCCAAGCTCGTGTTTCTTTGGGGCCAGTGGTTAAAAAACTAATTAAATTTAATATCTCATAAGCCTTGATAATAATCTGATCAAGTCCTGAAGTTTTGATCCCCACTTCAGTTAAATATTCCGCTGCTTCTTCTTTGGATAATTCCGCCAAGTCCGCTTCTATCTTAGCACAAACTGGAATTACTACCTCGCTCTTTAATTTTGATAAATCAAATTGCTCATTAACCTTATCCTCGTCAACATTCAAAAGATATATCATCGGCTTATTAGTCAAAAGATTTAAATATTGAATTTCTTTTGACTCTTTTTCTGATAAATCCAACTTTCGAACAGGCTGTCCATTTTCCAAGGCAGGAATAATTTTTGTTTCCAAGAACTCAGCAATAACCCTAGTTGCTTTTTCTTCTTTTAGAGATGCTGCTTTTAATTTATCCTTAAGTTTTGCTAAATGTTTTTTAACTAAATCTAAATCTGCAAATGCTAGTTCAATATCAATTGTTTCAGCATCATCTTCAGGATTAACTCTTCCATCAACATGAATAATGTCACCGCTGTGAAAATTTCGGACCACATGACAAATCGCATCTACATCACGAATATTATGTAAAAATTGATTTCCCAAACCTTCACCTTTGTGCGCATTTTTAACTAGCCCAGCAATATCAACAAACTCAATGGTGGTATTAATTATTTTTTCTGATTTAGAAATTTTAGCCAGCTCGTCTAATCTGTGATCGGGAACCAAAACAATACCTTTATTTGGTTCAATGGTACAAAAAGGATAATTAGCAATATCAATTGTTTTTTTAGTTAAGGCTTTGAATAAAGTTGATTTTCCAACATTAGGTAAACCAACAATTCCTATTGAGAAAGACATAAATTTTATAATTACCAATGATCAATTATACAACTTTCAAATAAATTCAAAATTCTAACTATTTAATCTCCAAATTACTTCAAATATTTAGATTTTGAGACTTGAAATTTAATTGTCACTTGATCAATTGCTTAATTGGTACTTAAAAGAGACGTGCTACGCACGTCTCTTAATATATATCATTTTTTTAACTTTGTCTACTCTATCTCTTCAATGTACTGTTCCGGAGCAACACCAAAAGTGGCAACAATTTCCTCAAAATCTTTTCGATACTTGAAGTACCCTTTTAGCTTCTTGTTATAAACATTGAAAGTTGCTCGATAAATATTATCATCTGTTAATATTAATATTGTTGGCACCTCATTATTATCTTTATCCAAGTTGATAAAATAAATCATGTAGCCATGTGAAAATGATTGTGTGTCAACTGCATCCAAGTCTTCAAAAATATCAATTTTATCATCAAGATCCAAATCAGCAAAATCAGCATAATCAGATTTAATAGTAATGGCGTTCAAATAATCAGAGTTTCCGATTGGCTGGAAATAAGCAATGTCTTCAACATTGGCTTGATCATTCCCACTATTGATTATGGCATTAACTCTCTCCCAGGTGCTAGGATAACTAACCACAAAAGTTAAACCGTCACTTTCCAAAACTTGCCAACCGGCAGCATTAACTTTTTTAGGAATTTCTCTATTTTTATCAAACAAATCAATTACTAAACTTTTGCTTAATTCACTATCTTCAACGATTGATTCTGCTTTTTCTTGTAATTTCTCTAATTTTGATTTTAGGCTTTCAACTTCTTGTTCCAACCCTTTTGTTACCTCCGTACCTCCCTCCTTGATTTCTCCAATCTTGTCCTTAGTATAACCAAACACGATCCCGATTATACCTAAAATAACAACTACAGCAATCACAAGATTAAATAAATTATTATCATCTTTGGACTTAGCCTTCTTGACTGTATCAGTCAATGTTGCTTTTTCTTTAACCACTGGCTTCTTTTTGGCCTTTTTGCGTTTTTTAACTTTTTTAGCCTTTTTAGCAGGCCCACTGCTCTTTGTTTCTTCTTCTTGTTCCAATTCTTCTAAAAAATTATCAACTGGCATAGAGTCTCTGTTAATTTTTATTTATTTTAATAGTCCCTCCTGATCATCACCATTTTAACATGATTTTAAAATTTAGCAAATTTTTACTCACAGGACGTAAGTAGTGACTTAGATTGCCAAAAACACCGTAAAACGTTATAATTAATATGAACTAAAATTTATTATTGATAGATAATATGAGTAAAGCAACTTCTTCAATTGAAGATCTACTTTCAGGTGGCTCTCAATCAAAATTAACTGGAAAAAAAGCCAGCCCTACGGCATCTGATGATGACAATGATAATAAAAAGGATCCTACTAAGCCTAAAGTCATCAAACCTGCTACTACCGAAGATCGATTGAAAAACAAACTAAAAAAACTAGGCTTTTCTGACAAAGAAAAGGCTGTTCAAAAAAAAGCAAATGAGTTAAATGTGCCTTATATTGATTTGACAGAATTTCCGATCAGCAGTGAAGCACTACGTTTAATCCCGGAGACTGTTTGCAAAAAAGAAAAGGTTGTCGCCTTTGTGGCGACCGGTGAACAGATTCGATTAGCGACAACTAATTCGACAAATCCTGAAATTACCAAAATTGCCAATAGCCTGCAAGAAGCTCAAAATGCAAAAGTTGAAACGTATTTGTTTTCAGAACGTAATCTAAAACATGCACTTGAACTTTATGCCAAGTTACCAAAATACAAACCCGCAGTTAAAGGTGTAGAAATAACAGAAGAAGAATTAGAGAAATTCAAGGAAATTGGAAAGAACTTCAAAGATCTGGACGAACATTTAAGAAAGGTCAGTATGACAGAAATGGTTAGTATGATTATTGCTGCAGGAGTACAGGCAGGCTCATCTGATATTCATATTGAGGCAGAAGAGGATGCTGTTAAAGTACGTTTTCGAGTCGATGGTATTTTACACGAAACTGCATCTATCGATGTAAAGATCTGGCCAAAAGTAATTTCTAGAATTAAACTTTTAGCTGGTCTAAAAATGAATATTACTGCCAAACCACAAGATGGCCGTTTTACAATTCATTCCAAAGAACAAGATATCGATGTTCGTACCTCTACCCTGCCAACTACTTGGGGCGAAAGTGTCGTTATGCGATTATTAAAATCATCTTCAATTAGTCTTGGATTCGAGGACCTAGGAATCACTGGTAAATCCTTTGAAAATCTTAAATTCCAGGTTGAGAGACCTAATGGTATGATTGTAACTACTGGTCCTACCGGTTCTGGTAAAACAACGACTCTATACGCTATCTTAAATAAATTGAATCTTGAAGGTGTAAAAATTATTACATTAGAAGACCCTGTTGAATATAAATTAGCTGGTATCAATCAAAGTCAAATTGATCACAGCAAAGGCTACTCTTTTGCCGATGGACTACGCTCAATCTTGCGTCAAGATCCTGATATTGTCATGGTTGGAGAAATGCGTGACCTGGAAACTGCTGATGTAGCTATTAATGCTGCTTTAACTGGCCACATGGTAATTTCCACCATTCATACTAACAGCGCAGCTGGAGCAGTTCCTCGATTCTTGTCTATGGGAGTTAAGCCCTTTTTATTAGCGCCGGCTTTGAACGCTATTATGGGTCAACGTCTGGTACGCCGAGTTTGTGAAAAATGTAAAGAAGAAGATCCAATTGATGAAAAGAAATTAGCCCGAGTTAAAGAAATAATAGAAGTTATTCCCGAAGATCATCCAGACAGACCAGACCTGACTAAACTTAAATTTTTCAAAGGCAAAGGTTGTGATGCTTGTAATAACTTGGGGTATAAAGGCAGAATTGGTATTTATGAAATCATGGCCATGACCCCAGAAATCGAGAAAGTTATTCTTGGTGGTAAGGTCTCAGAGTACGACATGCTACAAATTGCGATTAAGAACGGAATGATAACCATGGTTCAAGATGGAATTATTAAAGCTCTGGCTGGCATCACTTCAGTTGAAGAAGTGTTTAGGGTTAGTGAATAGACTTGACAAATTTTATTATATGATATAAAGTAGCAAGTCAGTAAAATAATGACTTGCTGTTTTAATTAGGAGCAACTATGAAAAAAAGAACTTTTGACCAAGAAGAAAAAAGGAAACTACAAATTGCAAAGCAAACAGTTTTAGCACGTGATTTGGTAGAGAAATTTGAACTTATTGAAGGAGGTAACAAAGTCAAAGTAACCTTTACAACCGGAAAAATTTCTATCTACAATGTCAAACATTTTCTAATCTAAAGAGGACCACCACAACTAGTGATCCTCTTTTTTATTTTACTGCAGTTATAGGATTTTCAAAAATTGAACTAACTGATTTATTTGACTAACAGGCAGTTGCCCCGAGTCTGAACTTTCTTCAATAAATTTCGTTAATTCCTGCTTTACTTCTTCTCTAGTATATTGTCCAGACTGAACAAAGTCAATCAATAAAGCTACTAAAGCTTTATTTTTTATCTCTAGGCTTTGACCTTTCAATAATGGACTAATTCCCAATAAATTATAAAGCTGCTCCATTTTTAAACCTTCTTCCCCTAATTCACTTATCGTTTGTTGCCACACTTCTTCTCTCCTCGAGAGCAACCGCCGTAAACCTTTTAGATCAGTTTCTACGTCATGTAATTCTTCAGCAGCTAATTCTTCTCGAGTTTTAGTTAATGAACGTAAACTTTCGATTATCGATTTGTCATGTGGATACTCTTTATCCCCCTCAATATATACATCTCGAGTCAAATTACCTTCAAAGGTTGTTGAACTACCAAAGTCAATAACGAAAACTTCCAAATCATCACCTTCTCCACTAAACATAAAATTCCGGTGATGCCCATCTCGAAAGGCTAAGCCATTATCATGAAACATATCAATTGTTTTCTCAATTCTATCCAAAATACTACGGTCCAAAACATATCCTTGCCGTTTCAACGTATCAAATATTTTTTTAGCATTACCGGCTTGCACCATTCGTCTCTCGAATTCTTTTTCTCCTTCATCCCTAGACTTGCCTCCAGCAATTTCAAATTTTAATATCTGTGAAACCTCGCGATGCAATGACGCAAAATCCATTTCATCCAAATCGTTATGTAAATGAATTGCACCTTTATTTCCTCTTAAAACCTCGCGATAAAAATGAGTGGCCAAATCAACACCAGGAACCATATCCATAATAATAACCTCTATGTGCTCCTGAGCTTTAATCCCTCTTGAGGATAAAAATTCTTTTGTTCTTGAATTCTTAACTTCTAAATCCCTAAACAAAACAGGTTCTGGTATTTGGGCACAATCTTCACCTCCCTTATCACGAACAAGTTCATAAGCTTTTCTTTGCATCTCAAATTCCCGCCTTCCAGATCCCGGCTTATACAATTTAAGAATTTTTACTACATTTTCTGGTTCACCTTCCCCTGTTCTACTCTCATCAATATAAGCAACCAAGGCTTCTAATTCTTCACTTACGTCCTCTTCTATGTTCAATTTAAAAATAACCCCATTATTCCCTTCGTTAATTTTCTCACAATGCGATGCTATAGCCAATTCCAAACGGGCATCTAGAATTTCCAGCTCTTCGGGTGAGTTAATCAATTCCCTGGCCTTAGAATCTTCACTTGCTTTAGGATAAATAATTTTATCGAGGTTTACGTCCATAGATTAAATGTTTATTTGTCTTTTATATGTATCAAGATTTTTAATTTTAACTTTATATACCTTTATTTTACCTTTTTTAAGAAATTTTTCCAAACCAGCTCCCCACTCCACAAAACACACGATGTCTTTTCGACCAAAATATTCAACCGCTCCAATATTTTCTAAACCTTCCAAATCAAGGCCTCTATATGTATCGATATGAATCAATTCTTTAACTTTTAACTTTAGGCTTTTGACTTTATAAACTTTTAATAAAACAAATGTTGGACTGGTGATATGTTTTTTAATACCAAGCCCTTGAGCTACACCTTTCACAAATGTAGTTTTGCCCGCTCCCAGATCGCCAATCAAAAGCACCACTTCCCCACCTTTTAATTTTTTAGCGAAATCTTTTCCGAGTTTAATTGTTTCTTTGTCTGAATTAGTAAGCATACGAATAAACTTAAATGAGAATGATGCTAATACACGAATGCCGCGAATAGTCATCAAAAATTATATTCGCATATTTGCATCATTCGCATAAGGTATATTCGTATTAGACTAACTCCCACTGTGGATCTGCTCTTAAATTGAACGGTTCCACAAAATCCTTATTTTGAATATGATAATAAGCTGCCATTCCAATCATAACAGCATTATCTCCGGTTAATTTTAGCTCTGGAATCAGTAAACTTAAGTTCTGTTTTGTGGCGGCGTAAGACAAAGTTTCGCGAAGCGCAGAATTAGCACTTACGCCGCCACCGAGAATAACCATTTTAGCATTATACTTCTTGGCAGCTTTTAATGTCTTAGTTACTAAAACTTCAACTACTGCATCCTGGAATTCTTTGGCAACTTCAGCTCTAGAATTAGCAGATTTGTCTTTTAAATCACGCCAAGCATACAAAACCGCAGTTTTTAATCCTGAAAAACTCATATCAAAGTTTGGGGAATCTAACATTGGCCTTGGCAGTTTTATTCCTTGCTCTTTAACCTTTGCCCCTTGCCCCTTCTCTGCCATAGCAGAGATTGCCGGTCCACCTGGATAACCAAGGCCTAAAATTTTTGCTACCTTATCAAACGCTTCACCAGCTGCATCGTCTCGAGTCTCCCCTATTAATTTATATTTTAAATAATCTTCAACTAAAATAATTTGAGTATGTCCACCGGAAACAACTAAGCCAACCGCAGGAAACTTTAGTTGATTGGGTTTATTGAGTTGACGACTGTGCTGTTTTTTTTCTTTTTTGCTTTCTTTCTTTCTTGCCCCTAAAATCGACAAAAGGTGGCCTTCGATATGATTAACTTTAACTAAGGGTTTATTGTGGGCATAAGCCAAAGTTTTGGCGGTCTCCACTCCAACCATTAAAGAACTAATTAAGCCCGGTCCAGCAGTCACCGCGATGTAATCAATTTTCGGCCAAGTGACCTTGGCCTTTTTAATAGCCAAATCAACTATTGGTAATATTTTTTCAACATGTAGACGGGCAGCTACTTCTGGTACAATTCCGCCATATTTGGCGTGAACTTTTTCTTGAGAAGAAACTACATTTGAGAGTACATTAAAATTACCTCTGTTTACCTCAACAACAGAAGCCGCAGTTTCATCACAGCTTGTTTCAATGGCAAGAATCTTCATATTTATAGTTCACTATACATTATATGTTATAATTCTTCAATAAACAAAAAAGAACCTACCTCTAGATTCTTTTTTGGTGACCCCACCTGTCCGCAATGCTACGCATAGCGTTGCAGGCGGGCGGGGAATCTCACTCGCCTCTTCGTGTGCTCTTGGAAAGGCTTCTGCCCCTCCATCTCCCCCATAAAGTAAGGGAAGCCTTCCCTTACCATCCCTAGTTCGATTCCCCAAGTTACAAGAATATTTAGCAATCAAAAAACGATTATCTTTCGATATTCGTTTTTTGGTGACCCCACGGGGAATCGAACCCCGATTTTCAGGATGAAAACCTGATGTCCTAACCGTTAGACGATGGGGCCCCGAACCATTCACTCTGCTCAGGTTCAAGGTAAACCCCATCGCCTAGCAAAATAATTGAAATAATTGTGCCTAAATAATAGCAAATTAATACCAAGAGGTCAAGCAGTAAAAAAGCAAATACCCCACATTATTGACAATGCCATCTTGTCATGCTATAATCATCCATAGTCAACGAATGGAGGAGTTCATGAAAAGTGGAAAGACACAAAGCCAAAGGTATAGAGAGTTCAACGACAGATCAATGAAACAGTTTGTAGATAATTGCCAGAAGATGCTAAATCCCGATGTACCTGATATAGAAAGTCAAGGTAAAACAAATGTCACTAGTCAACAAAGGGAGAGTTTCGTGATTGAACAAAGACAAACTACTTCACTAGAAGAAGCAGTACTAATTCATTCACAAGGAATAAATGAGTTTTGTGAAACTGGAGCAAGGGCTGCTATTAAAAAAAACAACCGCTGGGCAATTGTCTTCCTCGTTTTATCAATCCTCAATATCCCAGTCTGGATCATGGCTTACAACGCCTTTGATCATGACCCCGCTCTTTTCCTTCCGGGATTAACACTTGAGCTCACCTTTGTCGTATGCACGGCGCTTTTTATCAAATTTTCCAAGGATTGGAAAAACTACCTCAAAAATAATTTTCCTCAACGTTGAATACCACAAAAGCGGAATTTGTTCAATATCAAATTCTGCTTTTTAATTTTAAACACAGGACTTGATTTATTTTCCAAAATAAGCTACTATTTCTACACATTGACTCTAAACTTTTAACATTATAACTTTTAACTAATTTTATGTCAGTACCAAAACACAGAAAAACTCATTCCAAAACTCGCATGGGCAGATCCCATGACGCTCTTAAAGTTGCCCAACCTGCACTTTGTCCGGAATGTAAAGCTCCAATAAAAGCTCATCGAGCTTGTCCTGCCTGTGGCCACTATAAAGGTAAGCAAGTTTTACGTAACAAGGCCGATGTAAAAATAAAACGTGACGCTAAACGCAAGAAGCAAGAACAAAAGGACAAAGATAAAATGGCAAAACTTAAAAACAAATAAAAGAAGCAAGACAAGTAAAACAAGCAAGACAAGTCCAGAGATTCAACACAACTAACTGGTCTTGCTAGTCTCGCTAGTCTCGCTAGTACCACTTTTATGAATCTACCAATTATTTTCGCCTTGGTTACTTCAATCATTGCAATTCTTTACGGAGTTGTGTTGATTAGAGTAATTCTTAAAAAAGGCGCTGGCAATGACAAAATGCAAGAAATTGCCAAAGCGATTCAACAAGGAGCTAAAGCTTATTTGAATCGTCAATACAAAACAATTGCTATTATCGGAGTGATTGTTTTTATTTTACTTTTAATCTTCCTCGACTGGAAAACCGCCGTTGGCTTTTTGGTAGGTGCTGTTTTATCAGGACTAGCTGGTTACATAGGTATGAACATTTCAGTTCGATCTAATGTAAGAACTGCTGAGGCTGCTAGAGACGGTATTAGCAAAGCTATGAATGTTGCTGTCCAGGGAGGAACGGTAACTGGTCTGCTTGTTGTTGGACTTGGTTTGTTCGGTGTAGCTGGCTATTATGCTATAACCAAAGATGTTCATGCTCTACTTGGCTTGGGCTTTGGTGGAAGTTTAATTTCAATTTTTGCTAGACTGGGTGGTGGTATTTTTACAAAGGCTGCTGATGTCGGAGCTGACTTGGTTGGTAAAGTTGAAGCTGGTATTCCAGAAGACGACCCAAGAAACCCAGCTGTAATCGCTGACAATGTTGGTGACAATGTTGGTGACTGTGCTGGTATGGCAGCTGACCTTTTTGAAACTTACGCTGTAACTGCTGTAGCCGCAATGTTTTTAGGATCATTACTTTTCACTGGTTATGATAATGCTATTTTATATCCACTAGTTTTAGGTGGTATCTCTATTGTTGCTTCAATTATCGGAACTTGGTTTATTAAATTAAAATCCAAGAAAAATATAATGGGAGCCTTGTACAAAGGCCTAATCGCCGCCGGTGTTTTAGCAGCTATTGGTTTTTACCCCGCAACTAAATGGCTAATGGATGGAAATGGTGAATATTCAGTCAATAGTCTATTTTTCGCTTCATTAATCGGATTAGCAGTTACTGCTGGCCTTATTGTCATTACTGAGTATTATACTTCTACAAAATACAAACCTGTAAAAGAAATTGCTGATGCTAGCAAAACTGGACACGGTACAAATATTATTGCAGGCTTAGCAGTTTCAATGAAATCAACCGGTTGGCCGATAATTATAATCTGTGCGGGCATTCTTGGTGCATTTCATTTTGCAGGCCTATACGGTATTGCAATCGCAGCTATGAGCATGCTTTCAATGAGTGGTATAATTGTCGCTATTGATTCTTATGGCCCGATTACAGATAATGCTGGCGGGATTGCAGAGATGGCAGAGATGCCAAAAGAAGTTCGTGATATAACTGACCCCCTAGACGCAGTTGGTAATACAACCAAAGCTGTAACCAAAGGCTATGCAATCGGCTCAGCTGCCCTAGCTGCCTTGGTTTTATTCGCAGACTACACTCATGCTCTATCAATAGAAACTGGGAAAACATTCATTTTTAGCTTGAGCTCACCAGAAGTTCTAGTCGGCCTATTTCTGGGTGGTCTTTTACCATATTTATTTGGAGCTTTATCAATGCAAGCTGTGGGCAAAACTGCTGGCAAAGTTGTAAGTGAAGTCCGCCGACAGTTCAAACAAATCCCTGGCATTATGGAAGGCACCGCAAAACCTGATTATGCTCGTTGTGTAGACATCGTAACTAAAGCTGCTATTAAACAAATGATTATTCCAGCCTTAATCCCAATTGTAGTTCCAATTGCTGTAGGTATATTTCTTGGGCCATTAGCTCTTGGTGGTTTACTAGTCGGTAGTATTGTAACAGGTTTATTTGTTGCTGTTTCTATGACCACTGGTGGTGGAGCTTGGGATAATGCGAAAAAGTATATTGAAGACGGTCATCACGGTGGTAAAGGATCTGATGCTCACAAAGCAGCTGTAACTGGAGATACTGTTGGCGATCCATACAAGGACACTGCTGGACCAGCCATTAATCCAATGATTAAAATTTTGAATATTGTGGCCCTTCTAATGATTGGCGTTCTATCAAAATTCTGGATGTAAAAAAAAGATTACCAAAAAGTACAATAAAAAAGCGAGGAATGCGTTCCTCGCTTTTTGGTTATTTGCATTATCGTTTAACAGGAAGAATTGCGTAGGCCAACACCGCCGCTACTATAGCCCCAATGAAAACTTTAGCCACCCACATTTGCCACGAAAATCCGCCCGCAGTCATGTAGGCTACTCCAAGTTGAACCAACATATAGAAAAAAAGTATTTGCACGAACAAAATCGCCCTATTCGAAACACTTGCAACATTTTCCAATAGTCTTTGTTCTTTTTCAGTAAGACCCCTTTCATGGTGACAAAGTGGACACTGAATATTATTAGACTTCAATTTTTTCAATTGGTTGAACTCTATCTTGATCTTGACTGTGCGATTGCAAGCATTACAATGATATCGAAAAACACGAACTATTCTTAACTGATCTTTCAGATCACGAATATCACCTGGTAAGATGGGCTGCTCATAGCCACACTGTGAGCATTGAACTTTGTCATCTACTGGTAGACAGTCCACATCAATTTGAATTTTACAGCGTGAATTTTGATGACACCCAGTACAGAAATATATCAATAGGTGGTCAACTTTTTTCAAAGATCTATCTATCATCTTAACCTCCGTCAATTAACTAACTATAACTTACCCTTATTGGGTACAAATTGTCAATAAAAAAACTCCCTGATCCAATTTGGACCAGGGAGTATACGTTTTATTCTTCTGTCTTTTTTGGAGAATGCTGTACCGGATCTCGCTGAACCAACTTCAAGCTCTGCTTCAACGAAAGCCAGAAAATGAAGATCAATCCAATCTCCCGAAAACCAAATGTTTTCTGCCCAGTCTCTCCAGAAAAAGAACTCGCGAACCAAAGTCCAGCAGCAATTGTAACCAAAAAAGGAATATGTAGTAAAATACTAATCAGCCAACTCCTCTTTCTAGAAACAGAGGCTCTGTTTTCGGATACTGCTACAGCCGGCCCAAGCTTTGGCTTAATTCTTACAGTTTCTGCCTTACGGCTCATTCGCAGAATATACTTCTGTGTCTCGTCCAAGAGTTCAAAGTCCTCATAACACCCTGTGCAAACAACACCAGTGCAAAGAATTTTATCTCTATTAACTCGGACTCTTATATTCATTTTCTTATTACAACTCGGGCATACAACCGGACAACCGATCTCATGTACATAGCTGTTATGTTCGCTCATGACAACTCCTTTGTGTTTTTAATGGACATCGTATTATATACCAATTTTACAAATTTGTCAATATTGACAAATTTGGGGTTGATTTATATTTAATTTAATGATATCATATCCAAACTGTAAATAAATGATTACTGATTGTACTGATATACTGATAATATGTATTATCTGTATACTAATCTGTACATCTGTAACCTTCTATGAAAATTGAGAAGAAAGAATTACCTAAATGTCAGCTTGAACTAATTATTGAACTATCAACCGAAGAATTACAGCCTTATCTAGAAGAAGCTGCTGTAGAAATCTCAAAAAATAAAAAAATCCAAGGTTTTCGCCCCGGCAAAGCTCCTCTTAATATTGTTATCCAGAACGCCGGAGAAATGTTTGTTTACCAGACAGCAGGAAATTTTGCCGTTGAGGGAACCATTTACAAAGCCCTTGATCAAGAAAAGCTAGAAATTGTCGATCAACCAAAAATTGAAGTTCAAAAACTAGCTCCAGGCAACCCCTTTATATACAAAGCTACTGTAGACCTTGTTCCTAATATTGAAGTTTGTGATTTCGATAGCATAAAAGTAAAGCCATCCAAAGAAGTGAAAATTGAACAAAAAGATATCGATAAAGTAATGGAAGATTTAAGAAAGATGAGAGCAAAGGATTCTCTACAAGATAAAACTACTGAAAAAGGAGATAAAGTTGAATTAAACTTCGACACCTTTGTTGACAATGTTCCAATCGATGGAGGGCAAGCAAAAAAACATCAACTAGTAATTGGTGAAGGTCGGATGATTCCAGGCTTTGAAGATAATCTGATAGGAATGAAAGCCGATGAAGAAAAAGAATTTAAATTAAACTTTCCTAAAAAATATCACGCTCAAAACCTAGCAGGAAAAGAAGCTACATTCAAAATTAAAATCACTGGAGTTTTCAAGGTTGAATTGCCGAAGGTTGATGATGAATTTGGGAAAAGTATGGGATTGAAGGATTTGGCCAGTCTAAAAAGTAATGTTGAATCTAATTTAAAACAAGAAAAAGAAACCAAAGAAAAACAACGTGTTGAATTAGAGCTTTTAGAAAAATTAATTACAGCTAGTAAATTCGATGACTTGCCAGATGTATTAATTGATCAAGAAACACACAAAATGCTTCATGAAATGAAAGACAATGTCGCACGTCAAGGAATGAATTTTGATGATTACTTAAAACATATGAAGAAATCTGAAGCTGATCTACGACTTGATTTCACACCCGACGCAATTAAACGAGTTAAAACTGGACTTTTGATTAGAGCCATTGCTAAACAAGAAAATATCCAAGCTAACGAAAAAGACCTTCACGAAGAGCTTGAACGTACTTTAGCAAGTTATAAACTTAATCCTGCTTATGCAGATAAGCTTGATCAACTAGAAAAAGAAATTCGATCAGAAAATGCTAAACAATATTTTTCTAATGTAATTATAAACCGAAATACCCTGGAAATGTTAAAGGCTAAAATAGTGAACAGAGATTAGGAATTAGAGATTAGTCTATTGAAATATTTCAAAAAATAGTCCTTTTGGGCTATTTTTGTTATACTTAATTAGTTAATAACGTTAATTATTATAAGCGATCACGAGACTCCGGATCAAGTCCGGAGTGACATTTGAGAGATATTGTGTCGAACCGCCCCAGGTCGTCATTCCGGACTTGATCCGGAATCTCAACGCGCCTAGATTGTTCGATACATATCGAATACTTTAGATCAACTATTGTAATATCTTTAACAATAAACTCTATCAAATAAATATTATGAAATTCGGAGTACACGTCTCAATAGCTGGCGGTATACAAAACGCACCAATTAATGCTCACAAAAAAGGATGTGAGGTTTTTCAGTTTTTCTCACGAAGTCCACGTGGAGGTAAACCAACTTATACAAAAGAAACAATCGAGAAATTCAAATCTAATTGTGAAAAATTTGGCTTTACGGAGTACTATATTCACACTCCATACTACATTAACTTAGCTTCTTCAAATGACCGAATTCGTCACGGTTCAATCACTGCAATTCGCGATGAACTTGAAGTTGGATCAAGGTTAGGCGCCAAATATGTAATGACCCACCTCGGAAGTGCTAAAGATTACTCAGAATCAAAAGCTCAACAACTTGTGATCAAGGGTATTAAAGAAATTTTAAAAAGTTACAAAGGCACTACTATTCTACTTTTAGAAAACTCGGCTGGTTCTGGCCAAATTATTGGTGATGAGATAGATGAATTAGGCAAAATCATGAAAGGTGTGAGTTCAAATAAAGTTGGAATCTGTTATGACACCTGCCACGGCTTTGCATCTGGTTATGATATTCGAACTAAGCTTGCCTTAAATAAAACTCTTAAAGAATTTGACAAATATATTGGATTAGATAAGCTTAAATTGTTCCACTTTAATGATTCAAAAACTGAGCTAGGATCAAAACGAGATCGGCACGAAAACATTGGCAAAGGTTTTATTGGAAAAACAGCATTTGACCTCATCATCAACCACCCCAAACTTAAAAAGGTTGATGCCGTACTAGAAACACATGATGTTGTTGAAGACAATATACCAAGCTTGAATTTATTGAAAAAATTAAGGAAATAATATGACTTTTGATAAACCACAACCTAAAAAAGAAACTCTCACTGAACTTCACAAGAAAAGATTTAAAGGCACAGAAGAGTATAATGATCTGTATAATGAAGAAGTTGTTCGTAGAATAGTCCTTGAAGGAACAGATGAAGAACGTGAAAATCTAAGACAGTTTCATAAGATTTCGCCTGAAAGATTTGAATTGTTTTTACACTATGAACGGCTTCGTCATCAAACTGTTCAACAATGCTTCGAGGAGGCTGAAAAAAGAAAACAAACTAACCCAGAATTTACAGACATTGAAAAACAAATCGCTGATAATAAAACACCAAATCAGATTGAGGGCGTTTACCTTGAATATATTGAACCACAGGTTCGACAAGCTGTAATTACTTTATCAAACAAGGGTTACATTTCTTTTGAATCAGGTTTTGGTGGTGATAATAGACAAATCATTGGTTTTAATTCTGAACAATTGTCAAATTACAAACCCTCAGACGAATTAATAACCTGGTTAGAAAGCAAAAAGGCAGAAATAAAAATCGAACCAAACTCAATAACATTTTCTTCTGATGAAAAACTTACTTTGGATGAACTCAAGGAAATTTGGGATAGGATTGTAGCAGACGTACCGGAACGAAAAAAATAATTTCTATTCTTTCCTTCATCTTTAATTGATCTTGTAAAACCAATATGAAAATAGCTATCTGCTCAGATTCCCACGACAATCTAGTAAACATTTCCAGATTTTTACATTATTGTAATGATCAAGAAATTGAAACCATAATTCATTGCGGTGACTGGTGCGCACCAAGTGTTTTGGAATTTTTTCGAGAAAATTTTAAGGGTAAAATATACGGAGTATATGGGAACGTTCATGCTGATGATGAAACTATGCAAAAGTTTGCAACAAAACATGATATAATACTAAAAGATGATGAACTTGAAATAGAGGTTAAGGAAATGAAAATGGCAGTCACCCATTATCCTGAAAAAGCTATCGAGCTAGCCAAAACTCAAAAATACGATATTGTTTTTTACGGTCACAATCACAAGCCCTGGATGGATAAAGTTGAAGGAAAATTTATTGTTAATCCAGGAACCCTTGCTGGAATGTTTCAAAAAGCAACTTTTGCAGTTTATGATTATGAAAAGAAAACTTTAGATTTAAAACTTGTCGAACAAATATAAAAAAAATCCCGCCCAACAAGTTTGTTGAACGGGACATGTTTCTCAGAATGGCCAAGGTGCGCAAATCGGATGGCTGGTGTTGTTCACAACTACACCACCACCGCCATTGGGCTGTCTCACCCACCAACGAGAACCGACTCTCAAACAAGAATTTTCAGATAAGATTTTATTTCGTGTTTCCATAATCTTATCCAAAACACTGGAGCAATTTAAGACCTTAAACTCATCACTCTTGGCCGGCCGACAATTGGTTTCAGCCGCTGCTTCGAAGTTATTTGCAACATGACTGAGTTGAGCTGAGACTTCAGCGCTTTTGAAAAAGTAAGCAGCTGCCACCAAAAAAATCAAAGCAGCGATTCCAGAAGTCCAGTTAATCCCTTCACCACCATGACTCATAATCACAGTGGCTACCAACACCAGCACTCCCAAGACACAAACAAAAAAAGCAAATCCTTCAAACATGATGGCCTCCATTGTTAAATTAATCTTATAATTATAGCACACTTTTTAACTTTTGTCAATACTTGCAAGATCTTCTTAAAAATAGATTTTATCATCTCGTAATATCTTGCTTGCCATGTACTTAACGCTTCAAGTCCCTGTACTACTTGCTACGCATGAGTACAGGACAGGCGTTATAGTTCATAGTATGTTATCTTGTCACGAAGTGACCACTTTGTGGTAAATCTAGTAATCCCAAATATGCTTATAGAAATAAACAACCAAACCCCAGAATACCCAAAAATTAAACAAGCAGTTGATATTTTAAAAAACTGTGGCGTTATTGTATATCCAACTGATACTATCTATGGTTTCGGTTGTAATATTTTTTGTAAAGAAGCAGTAGAACGCATTTATAAAATAAAAAAGAAAAAAGCTACAGGCTTTAGTTTTATTTGCCCAGACTTAACTGATATTTCTAAATACGCAATTGTTTCAGACTATGCTTACCGAATTATGAAACGACTTTTACCAGGTCCCTATACTTTCATTTTTAAAGCTACAAAAATGGTTCCTAAAGATTTAATCCCAAATAAAAAAACAGTCGCCATTCGAATCCCTGATAATGCTGTTTGTTTAGATATCATAAAGAACCTTGGTCACCCAATTGTAACAACCAGTGTTAACCTAGTTCATGCTCCTCACTTTTCTGATCCTTTAGATATTGAAAAACACTTTGGTGATCAGGTTGACTTAATTATTGATGCAGGCATTTTAGAGAATGCTCCTTCAAGCGTCATTGATTTAACCGGCGATGAACCAATCGTTATTAGAAAAGGTAAAGGCGATGTGAGTTTGTTTGAATAAAATAAGATACGAAGTACGAACAATAAACCAATGGAGGCCTTCAAATGGAATTTTTAATTGGCGGAGCTATCTGTTTCTTTATGGGTTTTGTGCTTGGCACTTTAGTTGACCGCTCACAAACTGACACCAATCAAAGCTTTAGTCATGTTCGAAACAAGATCGACGATCCAATGGAATTTTATTGAGTTGTTTCCTGTTAACCAATCGCAGAAGTCTGGACATTGTTCCGACTTCTTTTTTTTACAACAATCATATATAATATGAATGATGCAAATCATATACATTAATATATTAGTATTATCCTATGCAAATCAATATCAAAATCACTACCAAAGCGTCCCGCAATGAAGTTATTGAAATCAAAAGAAAATTTCTTCACGTTTTAACAACGGCAGTTCCAGAAAAAGGCAAAGCTAACAAAGCTTTAGTTGACCTTTTGAGTAACCATTATAAGATACCCAAATCTAGCATTAAAATAATCAAGGGACTAAGTAACAAAAACAAAGTTGTTGATCTAGATATCTAACAATGAGGTGGAAAAATGCCGATCATCGCTCTTTTGGCAACTGTTCTTTTAGGTCTAGGTGCAATCATCTGGACTGCTCTTATTCTACGCTATAAATTTGCTGATAAATTCACTAACATCGATCAATTTTTTGCCATATGCTGTTTTGCCTGTTGTATCTCAGGCTGGGTAATTGGAGTTTGTTCTGACGTTGCGCATCCCCTTTTTACAATAGCCGCCACAGTAATGATTATCCCAACTATCCTTATTGGAAGAAAAGAAAAATGGATCTTCTGGTAGCAAACTACCAAAATTAACCGCCACTCGCGGTTTTTTTATTTTAAAATAAAAAACCACCCTTACGAAGAGTGGTTTGATTCTTTTCAGACTAACTGGGGAAACATGTACATATCATTCTGTCTATGAAGTGCTCCGATAGAGCACAGTTCTTCAAGTAAGCCCTTGATTGTCTGACGAGTATCAACTTGCAGTGATGCACGATTTTTTGAAAACTCCTGAATAAGCGTCTGCGCAGTAAATACTTCCATTCGTCTCATTAATTCAAACAAGTCATTACGATTCTTTTTGATCGTCTCCACTTTTCCCCCTTAACAACATATCTAATTGTAATAATAGTCTATCATGTGGATTGAATTTTGCAATATACATGCATTTGACCAAATATTTTACGACGCATTTTATACTCTAATTTTATTATGCATTTGATATTTTGCATTAGATATTTGTATAAGATTGTTCCACGTGGAACATTTCTCAAAATAAAAAGGGGCAATCATTGACTACCCCCTTGTTATTTCATCCTGAAACGTAGCACAAGCCTGCAAGTGTACAAAATATTATGAGATTATATGCAAAATGGAAAAGTGTACTAAAGAACAATGCCCTGGAAAATTTCTTATCCTTTCCTCCGGACAAAATAAATACCAATGACATCAACATTCCAAGCACACCCTGAGTAAATATGTGCCTAAATCCTCCGTGAGCATATCCAAACACCACACTTGCAATCATTAAAACAACGAGTTGAGCAACAAATAAGTGCTTTTTGGTACGAAAACTGAAACATATGACTAAAAGAAAAACTGGAAAGAATCTGAATATTATTTCTTCAAACAAGGCAGAAAATAATACCAAAACTGGCGCGAATTTAGTATCAAAAATTGCATACCTATTTGGACTAACTGCTTCAACGTCTTGAACCAGAACGCCAAGATGGCCAAATATTGCTATCACTATAGAGAAAAGGACAGCTACACCAAGTAGTCTCGCCAACATTCCGACGATTTGATCCTGGTCATATTCTTTGTAAATGAGCCTGTTAATCATTATTTCCCTCCACATTATATATTAACTGCTAAATATAACAAACAAATTAGGATTTGTCAAGATTAATCGCATTTGCATACACTAGTGTGGACAAACACAGCCAATAAGCCCACTTTTCAACAGGTTATACACATTAATATACATTTTTTGTGAATTCATGAACATTTATACAAACTCGATCAATTCATTATGAATTTTATGTTCTAGAATCTAAATATTTACAATAATTCAATCATATAAGTTATCAGAAATATCAACTACATTACCTAAATACTCATATTCATACAAAAAAATTGACTTTCAATATCAACATATCAACTAAATATGTCACTATAAAAAATCAACTTTTATGGTGTCCCGACCAGGACTTGAACCTGGGTCCCATCCTTAGGAGGGATGTGTTCTATCCAGCTGAACTATCGGGACATGCTAAATGTTCCACGTGGAACATTCATAAGCAAACATTTAATACCAAATACACAATATCAAATAAAATTAAGCAACAAAATGTGTCGTAAAATATTTAAGCATCGACAAAAAACTAAATAATAGGCGTTGCATTACCTATTATCTGTGTCGAACAACTACGTTTTTTCCTCGTTTTTTTTGTTGCTTTTTTCGAGCAACTTTTTTTGCTTTATTCATAGTGAAAATTCGGATCCCACGGATATAACGCGGATCTTGCGGATTAATAAATAGTTAAATGGCTGCGCCATTCGCAGCCTTGAGCCTGTCGAAGGGCAAAGAATGGTGCGCCAGGAAGGAATCGAACCTTCGGCCTTCACCTTAGAAGGGTGTTGCTCTATCCACTGAGCTACTGGCGCCAATTTCATGTGAAGATTATAACAAATAGTGTTAAAATGTCAAATCATTCAGTAATTTTAGTAAAAAAGACGCCGTTAAATAACTATGTTATTCAACGGCGGGCGGTAAACTCTGGAGATGTCATGAGGAACTCCTGTCAAAATTAGAGTATACATTGCGGAATTTAAGTATAACACAATAACCACAATTTACAAATTCAAGAAACCATCCGACGTTGTACCAAGTTTATTTTTAATGGACTGGAAACCAAGGCCTTTCTTCACCAAATTAGTTGCATAAGTACTACGTAAAATTTGAGGTGTGACTTTTTTTTCAAGACCTGCGACCTTTCCATATTTTAGAACGATACGCTCCAAGCTTCTTGCTGAGATCGGTTTTTGTTTTCGTTTTGATTTAGCTCTATCGTGGCCAACAAACAAATAGGGAAGTGTTCCTCCTCTACTTTTTAAATATTTAGATACCCAATAAACACTTTGATTAGACAGGTCTATCACACGTTCATTTTTCCTTCCTTTTGCAACTATCACTTGCTGTTTTTTGAAGTCGACATCTTTAATTACCAAGTCTGCGACTTCAGAAACCTTCGCGCCAGTGCAAAACATAATCTCCAAAACAGCCCTATCTCTATGGGAAATGAGAGCATCTTGACGTATTTGTTGTGGTGCTTCTAAAAATTTTCCTATTTCGTCTTTTTTTAACGATGATACCTTTACTGATTTTACTTTATGCAAATGAACCTGTTTAGATCCTATTGTTAGAACATTTTTTTTATATAAAAATTTCAGAAATTCTCTTAGTGCAATCAAGTGATAGTTCTGAGTAGTCTCCTTAAGATTAATTTTTTTTATTGGATTTTTAATTCTCTTTAAATATGTTTTATACTTCTTGATTAAATCTTTATTAATGTCTTCTGGAGATGAAATGTTTTTTTCTTTAAGCCAAACTGAAAATCTACGCAAATAAAAGTCATAGTTACGCACTGTACGTAGTGTTCTTTTTCGCTTTTCTAGATTACCTAGAAACTCAGTAATTAATTGATCGATGTTAACCATATCTTAATTACATTTTACGACACCAGAAGATTTTATGCAAGCCTTGCCAAATATTTATTTATGTGATAGTATAATTACAGCAATAAATGACTCTGTGGCAGTTGTTAAGCTTATTCATAGAATACTCGACGCTGCTGTGGAATTCGCAAAATATGTTAAATCAAAGAAAAAAGCAACAGATCATCACCAAGTTCAAGACGCATGACACTGACACAGGTTCCTCTGAAGTGCAAATCGCTATTTTGTCTGAAGAAATTAAAGAATTGACAAAGCATTTGCAACAACACAAACACGACCACTCCTCAAGACGTGGTTTACTGAAAAAAGTAGGGGAAAGAAGAAGACTTTTGCGTTATCTAGAAATTGAAAACGATGCTAGCTACCATAAGTTAATCAAGGAGCTTGGACTAAAGCCAAGTCGCCGATCAATTCGTGAAGCTGAAATCAAAAGAGTTCTAGAAGAAGAAGAAGCAGCTGAAGATGATTTAGAAAAGACAGAAACAACCGAAACCAAAGACAATAAGAACAACTAATTATAGTTTGCGGCCCTAGGTTTACCAAGGGCCGCATTTACTTTATTAAATAACTTGTTGATCATTAGATACGAAGATTTCCAACAAATAATGGAGATCTAAAATCTGATGATCAACCACAAATCTATGAACAAAGTTCAAACTTTTGAAACTGAGTTCGCCGGAAAAAAACTAATTGTTACAACCGGTGACTTAGCACTTCAAGCAAATGGAAGCTGTCGCGTTCAGTACGGCGACACAGTTATCCTGGCCACTGCGGTCATGAATAGTGAAACTAATGAAGGGGCTAACTATTTCCCTTTGATGGTTGAATATTCTGAAAAAATGTATGCAGCCGGTCGAATCAAAGGTTCTCGTTTTATCAAAAGAGAAACCAGACCAAGTGATGAAGCCGTTTTGGCAGGTCGAATGATTGATCGCGGGCTAAGACCACTATTTGATCAATCAATTCGTCGAACAATCCAAGTCATCACGAGTGTTTTAGCTATTGATGAAAAAAATGACCCAGACGTGGTTGCTATCATCGCTAGCTCAATTGCCCTGCACATTTCTGACATTCCAATGAAACAACCAATTGCGGGTGTTAGAGTTGGCCAAGTCGATAATGAATGGGTAATTAATCCGACTTACGAAGAAAGAGAAAAATCTGCAATCGATTTAACTCTGTCTGTAACTGCAGATAAAGTAGTTATGGTTGAATCAAACGCTAATGATGTTGATGAAAAAACTTATTTTGAAGCTTTTGAAGTTGGCCTAACACATGGGAAAAAAATAGTTGAATTTATTGAAGACATTCGAAAAAAGGTTGGAAAAGAAAAAACAGAAATTCCAATAGTAGATGCTGATCTAGAGGATTTAGATGAAAACCAAAAAATGAGTTTAGATGAATTAGAGAAACTACAAGAAGAATGCAAAAAAATCGCAGCCAAGGAACTTGAAAAATATCTATTTAACATTCCCAAGGGAAGTAAAGGCGAAAGAAAGAAAACTCTACATAAAGTTAAGGATCTTTTGGAAGAATATCTATTAGAAAAACAAGTTGGAAAAGAAAGACGTAAAAAGGTCACTGGTTTTTTTGATAAGTTTGTCGATGAAGAAATCACCAAAGCTTTGATTGAGCGAGAACAACGTGTTGACGGCCGAAAACTAACTGAAATTCGCGAGTTGAGTGGCCAAGTAGGCTTGGTGCCAAGAGTTCACGGAACAGGCTTATTTAACCGTGGAGAAACTCAGGTTTTATCAGTGGTTACACTAGGATCACCTGGCGACGAACAAGTCATTGACGAAATGGAAACAGTTGGTAAAAAAAGGTACTTACACCACTATAACTTTCCACCATTTTCTGTTGGCGAAGCCTCTTTCATGAGAGGCGCCAGTCGAAGAGATATTGGCCATGGTGCTTTAGCTGAAAAAGCCATCCAACCAATGTTACCATCAAAAGAAGATTTCCCATATACAATCCGAGTTGTTTCTGAAGTTCTTGGTTCAAATGGTTCAAGCTCAATGGGAGCAACCTGTGGGTCAACCTTAGCTTTAATGGATGCTGGTGTACCACTTAAGAAACCGGTAGCTGGAATTGCCATGGGATTAGCTTCTTCTGATAAATACAAAGAAGTTAAAATCATTACTGATATCCAAGACTTAGAAGACGGTGATGGAGGAATGGATTTCAAAATGACCGGCACTTATGATGGACTAACTGCTATTCAAATGGATACCAAGACCAATGGTATAACTCTAGAAATAATTAAAAATGCTTTGTCTCAAGGAAGACAAGCATTAAACGAAATTTTAGATGTAATTACTAAGGTACTTCCAGAACCAAGAAATGATTTAGCTGAACTTGCTCCAAGAATTGAAACAATAAAAATTCATCCAGATAAAATTCGTATGGTCATTGGCCCTGGCGGAAAGGTGATTAACAAAATCATCGAAGAAACTGGTGTACAAATTGACATCGAAGAAGATGGTAGTGTATTTGTTACTTCCGTTGGCGCAGAAGGCATGAGAAAAGCCAGAGAAATGATTGAAGCGCTTGTTCAGGAAGCAGAACTTAACAAAATATATACTGGAAAAGTAATCAAGATCATGGACTTTGGTGCTTTCATTGAAATATTTCCTGGCACTGAAGGTATGTGCCATATCTCTGAAATTACAAACAAAGAAAGAGTTGCTGATGTGAATAAATACTTGAAAGAAGGACAGGAAGTTCAAGTAAAAGTAATTAAGATTGATTCAGCCAGTGGTAAAATTGGGTTGTCAATCAAGCAAATATAAATTACGTAGTCAATTGATAAAAAGAAAAAGAGCGCTCACTTGCGAGTGCTCTTTTTTGTTGAACTTTGTTTGATTACGACAACCACCAACCCAGCCGGTAAGCATGGTCTTTGCCAACGAACCAGTTATCACCGGAATGAACCAGTTGCACCCGAATATTCTTATCGGAAATAATAGCATTACAACTATCGCACTGTGCGCCGGGAGATTTCCAGGCGAGCGGATTCTGCAAAATGGAAAGCTGAGAATTGCAATGTCCGCAGTAAAAACGCGCGTGCGGAACTTCCGGCTCATCCGTCTTACGAATCAACCAGCACGCCAAAACGCGAAGCCATCTTTGAAAGTAGTATTTCATCTCTTACTCCCTCTTAATTGTTATTGGAAAATTAATTCAAATCAGAACAATTTACTATATCATACAAAAATCTAAATGTCAATCCCTAGGTCTATTTTGTTTAATTTTAGAAAAATATTATTTACAAGCTTCTAAAAATCCTCTACAATGCGTTTATGTGGATTAAGTATCAAGTATTATGGAATATGGAGTATGATTATGAGTTATACCGAAGTAATTACTAATTACAATTTACTAGTTACCAATTACCAACAACTATGGGTCACATCACACCAAGAAAATATTTGCAACTACAAAAACGTCTAGACATGAGTGCTCAAGGTGCGCCAGAATCTGAGGCTTTATTTAACATTTTAAAAATATTATTTACTGAAGAAGAAGCAGGAAAAACAGCTCTCCTTCCGATTAAACCGTTTACAGTTAAAACCGCGGCCAAGCGTTGGAAAACTTCTGAAGCTGAAACTCAAAAAACCTTGAACGATTTGGCTGATAAAGGTATTTTATTTGACTTAGATGATGGAAAAGTTCAACGTTACGTCATGGCACCAACTATGGCTGGATTTTTTGAATTTTCTTTAATGAGGACAGACGGAAAATTCAATCGTAAAGTCTTATCAGAACTTTATTATCAATACATCAACGAAGAAGATGATTTTGTGGCACGAACCATGAACCAAAACCCAGCAATGGCTCGAACTTTTGTACATGAAAAATCCATAGCTCCACAGTCAGAAATTTTGAGCTATGAAAGAGCCACCGAGGTTATTAAAACTTCTACAGCTTGTGCCGTCGGAACTTGCTACTGTCGACACAAAATGGAGCATGTCGGTAAAGCCTGCGACCAACCACAAGATGTTTGTTTAACATTTAATAGTGCGGCCAAAACTTTAACTAAACATGGCATTGCTAAAAAAATTTCTAAACCCGAAGCTCATAAAATACTGCAAAGATGTATTGATCACGGTTTAGTACAAATTGGCGACAATACACAAAAGGGGGTTGGCTGGATTTGTAATTGTTGTGGCTGTTGTTGTGAGGCCATACTAGCTTATAAAGAACTAGGTTTTTATGACAAGCTAAGTAGTAGCTTTATGGCCATTATCAATTCTAAACAATGTACTGGCTGTGGTATTTGCGTAAAAAAATGTCCCGTTGATGCTATCAAATTAAAAAACAAGAAAGCAATTGTTGACAAAAAGGTTTGCCTGGGTTGTGGAGTTTGTCATCGCTTTTGTGCCGTTAAAGCAATTGAAATCAAACGGAGAGACAAAACTGCTTTTGTTCCTGAAGATACTTTTGAACGTTGTGTTTTGAATGCTATTGAAAAAGGCAAACTACGAAATTATATCTTTGATAATTACAGTTTATGGACAAATGAAATGTTGCGTAATTTAGTTGGCGTCATTTTTACTCTGAGTCCTGCTAAATTCCTTTTGGCCAACGAACAGCTGCAATCCCGATTTCTTAAAGTTCTACGAAAAGCTCGAAAACTAAAGATTTTTGAAAAACTACAATAAAACAATACAAAAATCCAGTTAATAATCTTTCTAATTGGATTTTTTATTAAAAAAAAGGTAAAATAACTTTATATGCGTAACTTTTGGTTTAAATTTTGGACATTCATTCTAGCAGTTTTAATTTTCATTGGCTGCTGGTTGTTTTTATTTAGCCAAAATCACGATTACTTAGTAAAATTTACTCCACAGTCTGCGGAGATTTATTTTAATTCCCAAACACAAATCATTAACAACCTCGAAACGGCTAAAAAGGACTATTTTTTTAATTGGTTAACTGACCGAAGTGGTCTGGCTTCTGATACTTGGAAGAACATTCTAACTAAAAGCTCTAAACAAATCAGTTTCTTCACTATTAATGGTCAGATTTTTGCTTTAACTAAGGAAAACGAAGATTTAACAGACTATCTGAATCAATCAAACGTTCGTTATTTACAGCAAGACAAACATATATATATTCCTGAATTAAACATTGATCAACTAAACTTAGAAAAAACAGAGTGGTTCAATCAAATAAAACCTAAATTTTACTTTAATTCATTTTACATCTACCTCAAAAAACTCAGTTTGCTAAACATTCCATTCACTTTTGATGCTGAAACAAATCAACCACTTTTAATTCAAGGTAAAAATAAAAATAACTTAGTAACGTTGACAGTAAATGACAATATAATCACCAAAAATCATAAAATTGTTCCTATCTTATCAGTCCCAAAGGATTATATCTCTATAATTAACGGCATTGAGCTTAAAAACCTAGACCAAAACGCTGAATTCAAACCAGAGAACATTATGTTTCATATCTTGAAAAACATTTCTGGTCCATTTGTTCTAGAAAACCAACCCGGAATGAATGTTCTCACTATAGATAGTCAAAAAAATGACCTAAGTGAGCTCCAAAAGCAAATTTCACAAATCCTGGCCTTTATCTATCCAAGTAAAGTAACCAAAACTTTACCAGACTGGTCTGTTGCAACTCAATTCATAGCTGATCCAAATTATTGGCAGTTTGAGCAGGATGAACAAAGTGAACAAAGTGAACAAATTGATACTACACAGACATTTCGTATAAACAAACAAAATCAGCCATTTAAATTAAAAATTGACGCCAATGATAATAAGCTAATCATCATTTTTCAAAATGGGATTGAAGAACCAACACAATCAGAGCAAGTTGAAATAGGGCCTCTACTCAAAAAATGTTCAAAGTTTGGAAATAAATCCTATATCATGATTAATCCAAAACAGTTCCCTTCATTAAACCAACTGAAACAAATAACCGTTGCGAACAAATCCTTTAATCGAACAACTATTTGTATAGACTAGTGTATACAACCATGTGGATAACCCAGAGAAATCCACAAAGTTATCCACAGCACTGAACACATATTTTATACAGTAAAAGTGTGTTTTTTCTTTAATTTTAGTATAATGCGCTTTAATTAGAGGAAAATGGGCAGTGTCTCTTGACCATGCTTTTTCATAATGATATAATATGAATGTAAGGAAAGGTCAACGTATCAATTCTTACAAAATGTTCATTCGCTCTTTCCCCACAATTTAACTCAAATCCACAATTTGGGAAATTCACTCTACAACATCTATCTACTTTTCTTTTTCAAAATCCGTCCCATAAAGTCTTAGGACTACCACCCAAAAAAACAAAAACAAAATTAAAACAGGAGATCCGTAAAAGGCTCTCTCCAAAGAAGGGTTAACAGATGTTTCTCCAACGTCTCAAAGCGTATTGTGCTTTTCGAGGATAGTATCTTCTATCAGCTATCTTCAAAGCCACAACACAAGGGGCGCTACTCTTAGCGCAAGCCGCCATAAAATCTTACATTAGGGCGCGAACTCTTGCGCTAGACTCACAAGAACGGCAATTCATACATTGCCGTTCTTTCAATTTTAAATAAATCAAGCTAAACTATAATAATCAAAAACCTAACCCATGTTATCCTATTTCGCCTTATTTCACCCTCTAAAGTCATATGACCATTTGGAATACATTTGCCAAAACTAATCCCTATTATTATATCGATACCAACTATAAGGGTAGCGAGCCTAGGTTTTGGCAAAACGGAATAAAACAATCTTCATTAATCATGGAATATGTTGGCAGTAACCTACAACAAAAGAGATTTGTTTTGGAATTTGGTTGTGGTGTAGGTCGTGTTTTATTACCAATGGCCAATAACTTTGAACAAGCTATTGGTGTTGATATTTCCTCAGAAATGCTAAAACTACTAGCCCAGCAGGCACTTAAACAAAACAAAAACAACATTGAGTCTTATTCAATTACCGAAAACTGGCATCAACATAAATTCGACCTAGTTTATTCAATTTTAACCTTTCAACATATTAAAGACTATCACATTATTGAAAGCTCCATTCAACAAATAGCCGATTGCTTAAACAAAAAGGGAATTGCCTACCTGCACTTTGATACTCGACGAACCAATTGGCGTTATAAATTAAAAAATAGATTACCAAACTGGCTACTACCCAAAAATAATCAACCAGGAATTCGTAGAATCCGTAGAGATCGAAAAGATTTAGTTAAACTGTTCAAAAAAAACAAACTAAAACTTATCAAGGAACTAAACCCCAACTCTGCTCACAATTTCTTTATTCTGAAAAAATAAATACCCCACTATCCCCAAAGTCATCCCGGACTACGATCCGGGATCTCCTCAACTTCACAGATTCCGGGTCAAGCCCGGAATGACACGGAAGGGGGTGGAAATAAAAAAGCTCTGATTGTCGAAATCAGAGCTTTTTGAATTTATGATATAATAAACCATATGGGAAAAATCGAATTAAAACAGCTACTAATTGCTTGCCTTGTTTTTTTAATTGTCACCAGTCTGCCAATTATTGCTTACACGATTCAAATGAAGTTCACTACTCAGGCACCATTGGGTAATTGGGCAGAACCCTGGCAAAACACTTGCGAAGAAGCTTCTATCGTGATGGTCGATGCTTTTTATAATAATAAAACATTATCCTCCACAGACGCTCAAAATCAATTACAAAATATTTTAAATATTAAAGAGCAATATTTTGGTAAATCCAAGGACGAAAACGCCGAACAGGTAGTTACTTTAATAAACAATTATTTAAACTGGGAAGCAAAGTTGGTAAATAATCCGTCTGTCGAATTAATAAAGAACGAAATTGATAATCAACGGCCAGTAATTATACCAACCTACGGAAAAGCACTAAAAAATCCGAACTTTTTGAATGGTGGATCTAATTATCACATGATAGTAATTTCTGGCTATGACGAAAACTCAAAAACTTTTATCACACAAGAGCCCGGAACCAGCCATGGCAATAACTATCCGTATTCTTATTCTGTTTTAATCGAAGCAATCCATGATTATCTGCCCAACGGCCAAACAAAAAATGGAGCACCAGTAGCTATTTTTACCAATCCCCAAATCAAGGATTCAGGTTCAACTGACGGAGATCAAGACGGATTAAAAAAGTCACTCGAACTGATTTACAAAACTAGTTTAATTTCTAATGACACTGACAAGGATGGTTATTTAGATAAAGAAGAGGTTGACAGCGGCTATTCTCCAACTGTAGCGGAATTAAAACTTGAATTTGGCAGTTTGATTCGTTCAGCTAAGAGTGGTAAAGTATATTTAATGGAGAATAAAACTAAGCGACATGTCCCAAATTTAGAAACTATGAACCAAAATGGTTGGAACTGGGGCCAAGTGATTACTGTTAGTGAAACATTCTTAAATAAATTCCAAAATGGACTTTCAATTAAATAATTTATAATTATGTCCCCTATGAAAAACCAAATTCTTAAATACTTCCGATTACCGGAAACTCATCCCACGGCAGACGAACTTTTTGAAAAAGTTAAAAATGAAACTCCTGATTTGAGTAAACAAGCTTTCTTAGATCAGCTCGCTGACTTAGAAAAACAGGAAAGATTAAAAGTAGTAATTGATTCTGATAATCAAAAACATTATCACACCAGAACTGATCGCCATTTTCATTTTATTTGTACTGTATGTGGTAAAGTTAAAGATATTACTCTTGATGACGGTGCCGTAGCCATGATTGCTGATCACGTAAACCAAAAAGTTAAATCTTTTGGCCGGGTTTCAACTATTAATATGAGCTTTGAAGGGCCGTGTCATGAGTGTGAGTAAAAAAACAATAATTAATAGTAAATAATAAATGAATACTTTATGAAAACACTTGAAAATCTCACCAAGGCTTTTGTTGGTGAATCACAAGCGCGTAATCGCTACTCTTTTTATGCCAAGGTTGCTAAAAAAGAAGGTCTTGAACAAATAGCTGGCATTTTTATGGAAACTGCAGAGCAAGAAAAGGTTCATGCCAAAAGATTATTTGAACATATTCAGGAAGTCAAAGGCGAACAGGCGGAAGTCATCATTGAAACTGGAGCGCCAACGGTTTATGGCACAACGATTGAAAACCTGAAAGCTGCCATTGCTGGTGAAAATCATGAACACACTGAAATGTATCCTGAATTTGCCAAAACTGCAGACGAAGAAGGTTTGGATAAAATCGCCAAACGTTTTCGTTCCATTGCCGTCGCAGAAAAACATCACGAAGAACGTTACAAAAAATTATTAGCTGAAGTAGAAGCCGGTACGGTACACAAAAAACAAAATGAAACTGTTTGGATCTGCCGTGAATGCGGTTACACTCACACTGGCAACGAAGCACCAGAAATGTGCCCAAGTTGCGACCATCCACGAGCTTATTATCAAGTTCAGTCAGAAAATTATTAATAACTGATTACTGACTGTACTGATTTACTGATTACCGTAGTAGTTATATTATCAGTATATCAGTAGGAATCAGTACTCATTTTTATATGCCTCAATTAAACGCTATCTACAAATGTAATGTCTGCGGAAATATAGTTGCCATGGTTCACGGCTCACAGGGAGTACTAGTTTGCTGCGGACAGAACATGGAATTAAAATTTGAAAACACCCAGGACGCAGCTGAAGAAAAACATGTTCCAGTTGTTGAAAAAACTGACACCGGTTTAAAAGTCAAAATCGGAGAAGTTCCTCACCCAATGGAAGCTGATCATTATATTGAATGGATTGAAGTTTTAGCTGACGGAAAAGCTTACCGGCAATTCTTAAATCCAGGTGATCAACCTGAAGCTGAATTTTGTATTCAAGCTGAGCAGTTTGAAGTGAGAGAGTATTGCAATTTACATGGACTTTGGAAAAAATAAACAAACTAATTGATTAGTAAATTAAGCTTACTCCACATATTAAAAAACCGCCTCGAGCTTTGTCGAGAGGCGGTTTTGGTTTTTATATTGAAGGTGGTTGAAGTGCCTTTTCAAACGCCTGTTGCACTTCAACAGACATCACAGTTTCCAAGGAAAGCCCCAAAGGTACCAAAACATTTTTGCATTCCCCGAGACTCCCCCGGCCTAAATTCTTGATTTTCAATAAATCCCTATCGTTTTTAGTAACTAAATCGCCTACGTAACGAATATTACCATTCCTCAAACAATTGTAAGTTCGCTGAGAAAGCTCCAACTCTTCAATTGGTCGAACATACTGAGCTAATAGAGCAAACGCTCCTTCTGACAAATCGGTCTGTGATTCTGCTTGCGCTGGCTCTTCCTTTCCTTCTTCTTGGAGATCAGGCATTCGAGCAACCATCCTTTGAAGAAGGTCCAGCCCGTTCCTACATTTTGCTTCTTCTAACTGCAAAACCCTGATCATAATCTGCTGCAAAAAAACAGCATCGTGATCTGTCATAACTAAATAAGAAGCAACAGATTGATAATTGAGCTGAACAGGGCTCAAAACCATGGTACCGGATTTAGTTAAAGAAAAAAAACGACACTTTTTCCGCTCAACCATAGTATATACTGCAGAAAAGACTTTACTCACACTCAATTTCTTTTGCTCAGGATCTGCTACAATTTCGCCCAAAACCTCTTCCAGCATCATGACATCAAAACTTTGATTTAGGATTTCACACTCATTTTCCCGTAAAGTTCGGATCCAATATTCACCAGTAATGATCATTTTTCCCTCCTTATCATAATTACCAACCTTGGCTAATGCCTTAGGTCAATAGCTTACCTTAACTAAATATTTGATGTCTGTCAACACCAAATAAAAAAACTGCTCTAATATGACAGAGCAGTTTATCTTGACTTTCTGCTAAATACTCTCCAGAAGCTAAACCTTGTGAATCTTTTTTGGGCATTTTGTACAGCGCGTGCTTTAATTAAACTATATTGCTCGCTTCGACTTAGTGGCCTCACATACTTCTCAAAGAAAAGTAGCTCACTACCTTCTTTGAATTCCGAAATTTTCTCTTCCACTTGGTCCTTCACCATACGCCCACCTCCTAACGAATCTAGCTTATCATACTCAAATACATCATTCAAGTGAATTAAGCGATTGACAAAATATAAATTATATTCAATAATGAAAAAGCCTTATTACCCCTTGTAATTAGCTCGGAAATGAGTTATACTTCCTTTATAAATCAATTAAAATCATATGAAGAAAAAAGAACTAGAACAAATCAAACAAAACCTGCTTGAACAGAAAGCTAATCTCGAATCGGAATTATCTAAATTTGCTAAACAAAACCCCAATAATCCAGAAGATTACGAAACTCAATTTGAAGATATTGGCGATGATGAGACTGATAACACTTCAGAAGTAGCGAAGTTTGGACTTAATTTAACATTGGAAAAAACTCTGGAAAAATCACTGCGTGATGTAAATAAATCATTGGCCAGAGTTAATGGTGGTGATTATGGAACTTGCAAATATTGTCAAAACGAAATCAACTTTAAACGACTTATGGCGAGACCAACTTCCGGAGCTTGTATTTCTTGCAAAACAAAATTAAAATCTCTATAAAATGCGCGCTATAAAAGTTTGTAGCTTAATAATCGGAATAGCCATTATTAGCTTTGACCAGATAATTAAATTTCTAGTGTCAACTAAAGTCCCTGATTCAGGGATTTTTGTATTAGGATCAACGATTAAAATAGAAAATGTGCTCAATCAAAATATTGCCTTTGGCTTTGCACTACCTACAATTTTAGTTTTTGTTTTAATATTAGTTGCCTTGGTTTTAATTAGTTGTTTATTAATGCAAGCAAGAAAACAAAAACAATATTTTGACTCAATTCTTTTATCAATAATGTTTTACGCAGCAGTTTCAAATTTAATTGACCGAATATTTTTAGGGGGAGTGGTTGATTATTTATCCATTACCATTTATAATTTTACTTGGCCGACCTTCAATCTCGCAGACTGCTTAATTGTTGTGGCCTGTATAATATTTATCTTAAATCAATTTAAATCTAAAAATTATGCAAAATAAAATAGTGTTTTCTTTATTGCTTTTTTTCTTTATTGTTTTTTTGCCCTTATCCACAACCATCGCCGCTGATACTGAAAAAACAATAGATGTTTATACTTTCACACAGAAAAGTTGTCCATACTGTGCTAAAATTCTTTCACTATTGGAAACCCTGAAACAAGAGTATCCAGAAATAAAAGTTCACGAGTTTGATCTAAAATCAAATCCTGAATATTTTTCAAAATTTCAGGAATTTGCATCTGTTTACGAAGTAGGCATTTCCACAGTTCCTACAACTTTTATTGGAGAGCGGGCAATTTTAGGTTATCGAGAAAATGATGTTCGCAATAATATTGACTTTTGTTCCTTGCCAGTAAATGATTGTGTTAACCCAGAACAGTTTGTAAAAAAAGAACTAGAAACTAGAGATTACTACAACAACAAGAACAACCCACCAGTCACTTCTACTGGCAAATCGCTTCTTGGCTGGGTCGTGGCCATTATACTCGTTGTCTTCTTTGGATTTATACTTGTTATTAAAATACTATAATCAGATAAAATAATAAGCTCCGCATGGCGGAGCTTTTTTGATTACTTTAATTCAATCCCCAGAGACTTTTCCGTAATCTGAAGGAGTGCTACTCCATTCAGGCATAAAAATCCAAAGTACAATATAGGCGACTACGCCGGTTCCATAGGCTAAAGCCAAACCAACGACAATCAACCGAACCATCCAGGTTCTTAGTCCTAGAAAATAAGCCAATCCAGCGCAAATTCCCGCAATCCAACCATCGCTAGTGATTCGCTTAAGACGTTTTTTCCTGACTTGCCCCACATACTCTGCAGCCTTCTCTTTCGCTTTGTCAATCTCGCTCAGTGGTACTCTAGCCATGTTTTCCTCCTCCAAAAAGTTACGGTTCAATTAAAATATATTAATGAAAAATTTTGACTTTGTCAAGCTTAATTAGTAAACTACTATAACATCACAATTATCAATTACTCAAATCCTAAACCCTAAGCAACTACAAATCTATAAATAGTTAAAATTTACTTTAGCTTTTTGAACTTGTAGCCTTTAAGTTTATTTAGAATTTAGAAATTGATCCATTAGTTAATTATTAATATTATGTTTACTAAAGTAAACTCCTGCGCCAATACTGGCCTCAACTGCGAATTAATTGAAATTGAAACTGATCAAATAAGAACTGATCAGACTAAGTTTGTAATTGTTGGATTACCTGACACAGCTATTCAAGAAGCAAGGGAGAGGGTCCGCTTAGCTATAAAAAATAGTGGGTTCAAAACTCCACGCTACAAAACAATTGTCAATTTAGCACCAGCAGATCTACGCAAAGAAGGACCAGCTTACGATTTAGGCATTGCTCTGTCAGTTCTAATAGCCACTAATCAAATTGTTTGCCAAATCGAAAGTAGTATTTTTGTGGGGGAGCTGGCCTTGAACGGAAATGTACGTCAGACAAATGGAATTTTGCCAATTACTATTTTTGCCAAGGAAAAAGGTATAAAAAATTTATTCATTCCCAAAGATAATGCAGATGAAGCCAGCTTAATTTCCGGCTTAAATATTTATGCTGTAGAATCATTGTCCGACGTTGTGTTACATTTACAAGGAACTAAACCATTGACCACTGTAAAACCAAGGTTAAACATAAATCTAGAAATAGAAGCTCCTTCAGAAATAGACATGTCTTTTGTCCATGGCCAAGAGCAAGCTAAAAGGGCTCTGGAAATTGCCGCCTCCGGAGCACATAATGTTTTGATGAGTGGACCTCCAGGTTCAGGCAAAACCCTGCTTGCCAGATCTCTGGCCTCAATTTTACCAGCGATGAGCGAAGAAGAAATTATAGAAGTTACCAAGATATATTCAGTGGCGGGATTATTGCCAAAAGACAAAGCAATCATTCGCCGCCGACCGTTCAGATCTCCACATCACACAAGTTCAGGGGTTGCCCTGGTCGGCGGCGGCAGAATCCCAAGTCCTGGTGAAATCAGCCTGGCCCATCGTGGTATTCTATTTTTAGATGAATTTCCTGAATTTACTCGGCAAGTATTAGAAAATTTACGACAACCACTTGAGGACGGAACTGTTTCTATTTCCCGAGCTCATGGAACCTTAAGTTTCCCAGCGAACTTCACGTTAATTGCCAGTCAAAACCCTTGCCCCTGTGGCTATGCTTCAGACCCAGAAAAAAATTGTACCTGTACAACAAATCAAATTCTAAATTATCAAAAAAAGATCTCCGGTCCAATTTTAGATCGCATTGATCTACACATAGAAGTCCCTAGAATCAATTTTGAAAAAATGCAAAGCACTGCACAAAATGAATCGTCCGCCACAATTCGCCAACGGATAGAAAAAGCCTTGGAAATACAGGCTCAAAGATTTATGCAAACAGATTTAAAATATAACAATGAAATGCGTGCACAAGATGTAAAAAAATATTGCCCCCTTGACCAACCCTCCATTGATTTGCTAAGGTCAGCTATGAACCAACTACATTTATCGGCAAGAGCTTATCATCGCATCCTAAAAGTCAGTCGCACTATTGCTGACCTTGAACAAGCTGAAAAAATAAGCTCCAAACATATTGCTGAAGCTTTACAATATCGTTCTTTAAGTTAAAAGTAAAACTAAGTTTTTGTATTTGCTCAAAATATACGAGGAGGATTCATGACAATAAAGTATCAGGATTTTAAAAATGGGGCAAAAGTTCGTTTCAAAAAAGATTATTTTGACAGAGCCTCTTTTGCAATCGAAGAACCAGATATTCCATCACTCGCCAGTGAAAATGATACTGGAACCATTACCAAAGCAAGTAACAATCTTACCACCATCACACTTGATAAAGGTGGTTTTGTTAGACTCTTCAAGTCTGTTGGTGGAACGATCGAACCCTGGGAAAAAGATGATGTGCTAGAAATCCTTTAAAATTATGCAAACCAAAAACGAGCACCATTGCTCGTTTTTTTTTATTTTTTGAATTGTACTTTATGAACTTTTAACTTTAAAACTTTCAACTACTTAACATACGACAACGGGTTCTTTTTCCCACCACTAACAATTACTTCAAAATGGATATGCGAACCGGTAGACCAACCAGTAGATCCCATCGCTGCTATGGTTTGTCCCTTTACTACGGAATCTCCCTTGCTAACATATAATTTACTAGCATGAGCATAACGAGTTTTAGTACCATTTCCATGATCAATCATGACATTATATCCATAACCATTAGACCAACCAGAATAAGTCACCTTACCAGACTCTGACGCATAAAGTGGAGTCCCCTTGGGGCCAGCAATATCCAATCCGGTATGACGCCAACTATAATATTGGGAAATACGACGAACTGATGTTGGCCAAAGCATACCAGAACTGACAACGTTCTGCGACGGAGGAATAAACAATTTACTAATTGGCGAAACTGATGGAACAGAACCTGCATAAGATGGCTTACTAATATAAGGTGAGATTTTCTTCCCACCTGCAATAATGAGATACTGTCCAATCTTGATATCATTTACATCAAATAAATTATTATAGCTAACAATCTTTTCCGACTCAACATTATATTTTTTAGCAATTGACCCAATATTTTCACCCCTTGATACCTTGTGAGCGATTCCACTTGTTGGTAAAATTTCCAAGTCATCCCCTGGTCTAATTAAACTCCGTACCCCTAAATTATTTTGCCATAGAATAGTCTCCACGCTTATATTAAATTTTTCAGCAATTGCAGAAACGGTTTCTCCAGGCAACACGGTGTATTCTATTATTCTGGATCGTGATGGCGTTGTTACTTGTGGTAAATCTTCAATTTTTATTGGTTCGATAATATTCGGTTTAACAACTGCGGCACCACCTTCCGTTATGGTTGAAAACTCTGTAACTAACTGATCACTCGCCAAAATATCTGATTCTGAACCGCCAGAACTGCCAACAGATGCAGTATTATCTAAATAACTTAAAACTTGATCACTTGTCTCGACAATCTGAGTTTCTTCTGTTAGCTCTTCCATCAATTCTTTGGTCACAACCGAATATATAATTGTCCTTTCACCAAAATTACCTTCTCTTAATTCTTGAGCATTAATGCTGTTAACAACTACCGCAAGGCCAATTACCACAATTACAACATGAACCAAATAAGTCTTGTTTAAAATATAATACACCTTGCTATGAGCTGGTGCATATATATTTAGAACTTTGTATTTGAAAATATAAAACAATCTGTAAACAGGAAAAAATAAATACCTAAAAACACCCTTACCGATCGTTTCAAAAAAACGAGTTATAAATTTGCACCTAGCAAAAACACTTCTGCTTAAAGTAGCAAATCCTCTAAAAAATCCAGCTAATATTTTTATAAAAATTCTTTTTATTTGCATATATTGACCTTTCCAAAATAGCAAATATTCTCTATTCAGTCAATGAATTATTTACTTATAAATATAGGCATTTGTCACTTTTTTTGCTAAAAATAAGCTAAATAGTGATAATTACTATTGCATTGTATGGAAAAATAATGTAGAATGAGGTATGATATTGTTAGATTTAATTATTTAATTATAAAATCAAAAATAAAACTTGTTCTTTGTATGTCTAATAGACACCTAGCGCGCACAATCGCGCTTCAAACTTTATTTGAATGGGACTTTAAGGGCCAGGAAAAAAAACTATTGGATGAAATTATCCAATACAATTATAAAGCCTTTGCCCCAGAATTTAACGACCATTCATTTACTGACAAAATTATTAAAGGCGTAACTGGAAATCAAAAAAGCATTGATGGGTATATTGCCAAATACGCCCCCGAGTGGCCACTGGACCAAATCACTAATGTTGATCGTAACATTTTACGTATTGGTATTTATGAATTAGTAATGGATCCAGACATCCCTGCCAAAGTAGCTATTAATGAAGCAATTGAAACTGCAAAAGCTTTTGGCGGTGAATCATCAGGAAAATTTGTTAATGGAGTCTTGGGTTCAATTTATAATGACCTCGGACCAATGGATAAAACAGAAGACAAAGAAATATTACCAGACGAAAAAGAAGCCCCAAAGAAAATAAAAAAATCTGATCCTGAAAAATAAATTATGCTTTAACAGAAAGCAGTAATTAGTAAACACTTACTTATGTTTTCTAATTACTGTTTTCTGTTCTTTTAAACATATGGAAAAAAAACTTTCTAAAATCGAGAAAAAGATTGGAACCAAGTTCAAAAACAAGGACTTGTTAAAACAAGCTTTTGTCCACCGGTCATATCTAAATGAACACAAAAGTTTTGAGTTGGACCATAACGAAAGATTAGAGTTTTTAGGTGATGCAGTTTTGGAATTAGTTGTAACTGAAAACCTATATAATAATTATCCCAATCCAGAAGGAGAGCTAACCAATTGGCGCGCTAGCTTGGTCAATAGTAAAATGCTATCCACTATCGCCAATGAAATTGATTTTGAAAGTTGCATGTTTCTGAGTCGAGGTGAACAAAAAGATACTGGCAAAGCTCGACAATATATTTTAGCGAATGCTATGGAATCTATAATCGGAGCGATTTATCTTGATCAAGGTTGGGATCAGGCAAAAATTTTCATAGAAAGATTTATTCTTTCAAAACTACCTGAGATATTAGACAAAAAATTGTACCTTGACCCAAAAAGTAATTTTCAAGAACTTGCTCAAGAAAAAGTTGGTATTACTCCGAACTATAAAGTACTATCAGAAACTGGACCTGACCATTCAAAAACATTTGAAGTTGGCGCATATTTGAAAAATGAATTAGTCTCCAGTGGGACTGGATTAAGTAAACAGGAAGCGCAAGAAGATGCCGCTCGCAATGCCTTAACAGAGAAGGGTTGGGGTTAAAACAATACCCAATACACAATGCCCAATAAATAATACTAGTTTTTAATTATTGAACATTTTCGGCCCGTAGCTCAGCCCCAAAGGGGCCCCTTCGGGGTTGGTCAGAACGTCCTGATAGCCATCGGTAAGATCTCAAATTAAAATCCGGTACACCTTGAGGGCCCGTAGCTCAGTTGGTTAGAGCGCTTGCATGGCATGCAAGAGGTCGCTGGTTCGACCCCAGTCGGGTCCACCATGTAGTACATGCCACGCATGACTACATGGTAAACCACTCCCTTAGCAAAAGGATTACTCCGCTCTTTTAAAAACAAAAACATATTATGCAGTTGTAGCTCAATGGATAGAGCACTTGGCTTCGGACCAAGGGGTTGCAGGTTCGACTCCTGCCAGCTGCACCATGAAGTACATGACCTTACGTCATGACTTCATGGTAAACCATAATCAACTTAATTATGGTTTGCCATGAGGATTTTTCATTATTAAACATTCCTATGTTTTTTGTATATGTCCTAAAAAGTCAAAAAGATTCCTTGTTGTATACAGGTTTTACTCCTAATGATCCACATGAACGAACACGAAGACATAACAATGGCTTAGTTCAATCAACAAAACCCAGGATTCCTCTTGATTTAATATATTTTGAAGCCTATACTAATGAACAAGATGCAACTAGAAGAGAAAACTATTTGAAAACTACAGCCGGAAAAAGAGCCTTAAAACATATGCTAAGAAAAACGCTTCAGTCTAATAATTAAAACAAAGATTACTCTAAAGTCATAAAAATATATATTAAAGAATTTACTTAAAATAGGGTTTACCCTGAAGTCATAGAAAAATATATCAATAAATAATTTGTATCTTTTTCTATGTACTTCAGGGCGCATAGCTCAGTTGGTAGAGCACTTGGCTCTTAACCAAATGGTCGGAGGTTCGAGTCCTCCTGCGCCCACCAAAAGAAATTGACGTAAGTCAATTTTTTTTGTTTAAAATAGAAAAGATCTCTGTGCTATTACACAGAGATCTTTGTGTTAAATTATGCGGCCTTTTTCCGCGAAGTAGTCTTCTTTTCCTTTTTCGGAGCCACAATCGAACCTCCACTCGGTTGTGTTTTTAAACTACCAACATACTTCATTAACGTAGCTGCTAGTCCCTCAAAACTGCCGCTAGAACCTCCACCTGAAACAACCAAGGTATCAGGTACAATCTTAGTTCCAGCTTCAGCCAAAGCCTGAACTGCATTAACCATAGCAGTTTCCATCTGCCCCAAAGCCTCAACCTGCTTCTGATAAGACTCACCCTTCGCTAGACCAATATCTCTGGTCTTTGAAGCTTCAGCTGCACCAACCTCACTAATGAACGTCGCCTCACCATCGGCCTGCTTCTTTCTAGCGCTGGCTTCATTCTCCTTAATGTTAATACTAACTTTGGAACGAGCCAGTTCAGCCTGCTGATCAGCAATTCCTCGCTGTCGCTCAGTTTCAATTCTCTGGACCTGAGCTTCGGTTTGCTTTTTGAACGTCTCAATTTCCTGATGAGCAATCTCACGCTGAGTCAAAACTTTAACCATATCAGCGGGTAATACCACGTCCTGAATAAACACTCCCTTAGTTTCAATTTCATATTGAGCAAGTTGCGTTTTGATATGTTCAAAAGCTTCTTCCTGCACTTGCTGACGAGTCTCAATGAACTTAATCGCTGGAATACTTTGCAATTTATCACGAAAATGGTTACCCACGGCCGCCTGCAAAACTTCATTAACCAAATTCTGAATCGTTCCCACAATTGAAATAACTTTCGGAGCCTTGGTGTCAGGCACATGAATCTGAACTTGCAGATCCAGTTTAAATATAAATCCTTCACGACTCTTGGCTTCAATCTGACACAACCTAGAATCAAGATCATGAGCATCAGAAGTAGCATTAGCCCAGTTCAAAGTAAGAATGTAAGTCTTCACAACCTCAGCTTCATAGCAACGTGGATTGATCGGATACTTACCTGTCCGAAGCGGATAACTCCAAATACCCTGACAGCCTGGACGTACCAAAGATCCAAACTTGAACTCATGACCAGAAATATCCTTGCTGGGGCGACCAACATAAGCTTTGATAACAGCAACTTCACCCTGCTGAACAACCAACATGGGAACCCTTTCTACACTAATCAAGAACGGATTAAAGTTGTACGCACCGTACAGAATTGGATCATGCTGAAGACCAATTCTACCACCAAGATCTAAAAACTTTTGGAAATTTTGATAGTTATCATGTTGCTCATTCTGCGTACCCAGAACCTTCTCAATAATTTCTTTATCATCCAATTCTGCATCACTATAATCAATCTCAGAAAAATCACCAATCCGACCAGCAATGTCACCAGCGGACAGTGGTTTTCCTTCATAAGTGGTAATAACGCCAACCATATCAACTACTTTTCGGTTCTGTTCAATATGATTGTGATGATCCATTTCATTACGAGGACCAACCTCAATTTTTTTCGGCCGAATAAGCACAACGTTCAACTGATCCGGCTCCAGTCCAAAATCCTCAACCTTAAGGTTCTTTTTATTTTGCATTGCTGTATCAACTGGAACACCGTAAACACGACACTTAGTAAGAACTAGAAATCCTAACGGATGAACCGGGGCCAAAGTACCTGGCGGGAGTACGGGACGCTGAACACCTTTTTCACCACCATTTTCAACAAACCCTTTCAAATTACTAAAGTTACCAAATACCTCTTTGTAAATACCTGATTTTGCATCGAGAGGCAAAGGTTTTCCCACTTGAGAAATAACTACACCAACTTCACCAGCTGGAACCTGCACCCAAGGATGCTTTTCAACTGTAAATACCGGCCAGAACTTAAATCGCCAACCTGGCATCAGTAGTTTCGCTTGAAAACCAGCCTCACCGAGAAAAGCTACCGGACAATCATCCTCGGTTTTACGACCGGTCAAACTAAAGTTTTTAGTCACCAATCCAATTTCATTTGGCTCAATAAAGTGCACCGAACGAAAAACAACAAATGCAACCATCAAAAGAAAAACACTCACTACGATTAAAAAAATCATTCCAATAGATAACATAACCTTCTCCTTTCAGCAAAGTTCAAATTTTATACATGCATCCATAGCAAAACAACAAGCCGAGAACTAGCAATATAAATTCCTTCATAAAACCCTCCCTACTCAGCATCAGCGTACAACCATCGCCAAAAGTTTTGACGTGATTCAAAATATTCGCAACGCCCATCATTATTTACGTCATGACAATTTGGATGTTGCTGATATGAAAATACTTTCTGCCCACCAAATCCAACTTTATATGACTTAACTTTACCATCATACGGATCTCTGGCGGTAGGCAAATCCTGTACCAGACAAAAATGATTGTACCAACAATCTCTTCTTGGTGAATGAAACTCGGCATTCTGAAAATGCTTACAATCTGTACAAACCGCAAACGGCGCTTCCTCTTCTTGACTAGGGAATTCAATGATATTATTATCACTCATGATTATCTCCTCAATATTTTTGATTGTTAATGTTCAATCTTTTCGATTGTAATTTCATTGTACGCCTAGTTATCTCGCCTGTTAATACTGTCGTGAATATTTGACAAATGTTTACATTTCATGTAAAATTATTATGTTAAGGACTGAATAATATCCAGTCCCTACGTCAAATATTCATAATTAAATTAAAAAATATGAAATTAAAACAACTTTTCTCTCTCTTTAATCTGCGTGATGTTGAACTTCATCTGTACGAAACACTTCTCCATGGCGGAACTCTTAGTGCCAGTCAATTGGCCAATAAAGCCAAATTTAGTCGAACGGCCGTTTATGACTTATTAAAAAAGCTGATTGAAACTGGCTTAATCAACGAAACCAGACATTTAGGTGTAAAAATGTTTGCTGTTGAGCCCCCAGAAAAAGTTGAACTCCTTTTGCAAGAAAAAAAAGAGCAGCTTGAATTGGCACAATCAAATTTAACTGAATTTAAAAAAAGCTACCAAGAAAAAGGTAAACAAAAAAAACCTTCTTTGCTAATGTTTGAAGGTCAAAGAGAAATGCAACAAATGATTAAAGATGTTCTTTTATACCGAGACATCTCAGTCCAAATTTACTGGCCAGATAAAGAAGTAATAGAAATGTTTGAAATTGAATTTATGGAAAAGTATCATAAAGAACGAATTGCTCGCAATATAAAAGTTGAAGTTTTACGTCCAGAATCAGAAATAAAAGATGCTCAGCAGTACGAATTTCTTAATGTGGGAGAAAATTACTTACGTGAAGTCAAAATTGCCCCGAAGGAAATGGATTTTAAATTTGGCTATGCAGTTTACAAAGATACCGTTCGATTTATTTCCTTAACTAAAGATCACTTTGGATTTTTGGTAGAAAGTCATGAACTAGCTGAACTGATGAAAGCTCAATTCAAGGTTATTTGGAATCAATCTAAATCAATCAAGGGATAGCTATTTTCACAAAATCGACTTTAGTAATGTAATTTTTTATTACGACGAAAACATGTTAAACTATAGACAATATTATGAAACACTTTATTGCAATCGTAGGGAACATTGGCGCCGGCAAAACTGCAGTTTCTAAAAAACTAGCTCAACATTTTGATTGGGAACTATATCAAGAGCCTTTTCAGGAAAATCCATACTTACAAGATTATTATAATGACATGACCAAGTGGGCATTTAAATGTGAAACTTTTTTTCTTGGTAGAAGATTAGAAGATCATATTAATATATTAAATAACAAAAATTCCACTATTCAAGATCGTTGTATTTATGAAGGTGCTGAAATTTTTGTTAAAAATCTTTATTTGAGTGGTCACTTGAATGAAACCGATTGGCAAAATTACAATAATCTTTATCAAGCTATTAAAAAAACAATAACTCCGCCAACGCTAGTCGTTTATGTGAAATCTTCCACAGAACGCTGTCTAAAAAACATTAATAAAAGAAACCGAAATGTGGAATTTCATATGAATAGTGATTATATTTCTAATTTAAACAAACTTTACGAAAAATGGATCGAAAATTTTGATATTTGCCCAATTTTAATTGCTGATGGTGACAATAATGAATTTAAGTATAGTGATCAAGACTTTTTAGCATTAGCAAATCAGATTCAGACAGTATTGACAACTGAGTAATAATATTCTAAGTTTATATATAGCTAATCAATAGCTATTGTACCTTTTTAACCTAATTTAGGAGGTTTCATATGAGTGAAAACACTCAACAGCAAGAAGAAGCAATGGGAAAACCCATTCCCGCTCTACCATTGAAGGAAATGGAAATTCGTGGTGTGGTCAATGGCACAGAATCTGAAATGGAAGTGTGCCAAACGTACGGCAATGAATTAGACAAACCAGTAGAAGCAATCTATGTATTTCCATTGGTAGACGAAGCCAGCGTACTTGGCGTCACCATGCAAATCGGTGACAAGCGTATTGAGTCTGAACTTCGAACCAAACAAGAAGCACGCGATGAATACGAAGAAGCGCGCGACGATGGACATCATGCTGCTCTATTAGAGCAGGAAAGACCGAACATTTTTACCATGTCTGTGGCAGGAATTGAACCAGGTGAAACTATCAGTGTGACTGCGCGCTATTTTGCGCCGGTTTCCTGGCAGGATGATGGCGGTCGATTCAGTGCTCCTCTGGTTGTGGCGCCACGTTTTATTCCCGGAGTTCCTAAAGATGGCGAACCTCAAGGCGACGGCTGGGCTCCGGATACTAATTTAGTTCCTGATGCCAGTAAAATCACCCCGCAGGTTGTTGAAGAAGTCAGCTACAAAGCTTCGCTTGAAATCTTTCTCACTCCCGGCTTTCCGGCAACCATTGAATCTCCTTCCCATCAAGAACTGATTGAAGCCACTCAACTTGAAGGCAATGGCACACATCTGATCAAGGCAGAAAATCTGCGCATGGATCGGGATATTGTTATTACTTACAAGACCACGGCCAAGCAGCCCAATCTGAAAGTTGATAACACGATCGTTACTGTTGGAGAAGGGGAAACAGAAGAGTTTACCCTGCTGCAGTTAACTGCAGGACTGGATCAAACTGCTACTTCACCAATCGAAGTTATGCTTTGCCTGGATCGCTCCGGTAGTATGAGCGGACCTAAAATAGAAGGTCTCAAAGTCATTACCAGAAAACTGCTAGAAAAATTCAGAGCTTCCACTCGGCCAACCAAAGTTGGTATTATGATCTTTGATTATGAAGATCAATTTGAGCTACTTGTTCGTTTAAGTGAAGTCACTGAAGAACATTTTTCTTGTTTAAAAAATTTCAATAGCCGTGGAAGTACTTACCTTGGCCAAGCTCTAACCCAATGCATGAAACAGTTTGATATTCCAGCTAGAGGCGATAATATCGAACGCTGTGTCATTGCTGTTTCAGATGGTCAAACTCATGATGATTCCTACGTCAAAAAGGCTGGAGTGCGCGTTCACACTATTGGCATTGACAGCGCCGTCAATAATGATACCTTAAAAAGCTTTGCCAAAGAATCTGACGGTCAAAATGAATGTGTTCTGCCCGGTGAAGACTACACAGCCGTGGCTAACCAAATGGCTAACCTGGCCTCAGGTCCGGTGATCCAGAACATCAGCATTCTTGAACTACCTGATGACGCAGAAATGATTGGGTCTACCAGCTTATTCAGCAACCGACCGGCCACAATTGCTATTCGCAGCAAAAAATTCGAACCTCGCCGGTTGATTGTTCAAGGTCAAGGAGTTGATGGACAAACCCACGAATGGCCGCTAGCTGTGCCGGAAGAATCAACTTCTGATATGGGCTCCTGGATGTGGGCCAAAATGAAAATGCGCGAACTTACGGATGACAAAGCAAAAACTGAACTGTCATTGCGTTACGGCATTATTGGTCCGACAACCTCATTTGTGGCAGTGTCCTACAAAGACATTCCCGGTGAAAAACCGGAAAAGGTTGATATTCCCGTACTACTGCCCCATACTTGGGATTACGATGCTACTTTTGGTAGCCGCAGTATGGCTGGTGCCGCTATGATCGGCATGTTAAGTAGCCGACGCTCCACAGTTGATAACATGAAATTCTTTTCTGGTGGAGTCAATCTTCAGAGACAAGGTCTTACGCCCAGTGGCGGTGAGATGCACTCCCTTGATTCCATTGATGATGCATCTGAAAGCTTTTGCGATGACATCCGATATTTAAGTGGTGAGCTGAGATTACCGGATGAGTACGAAGATCCCCTTCAATTGCCCTCCCCACCTCAGCAACTAACCGACAAGCCCACTCTTTTGCAACAAGCTGAAGACCTGAAGGCCAAACTGGAAAAACACACAGACAGATCTGTTACTGACAAACTATGGATAGTCTTACAGATGGGATTAACAACAGAAAAATTCACAGATTGGCCAGAAATACAACTTTCCAGTTTGTACAACCTACTGGTTGAACTGCGAGCTTATGGTTACACTACGACTATTCCAAGTGAGCTCATTCAACAACCAACTGAAGAAATGGCTTTAGCTCTATGGACACTAGCGGAGCAAGGCTTGGGTAAGGCTACAGCAATATCTACATAAACAACACACCCCGCTGTTCGCGAACAGCGGGGTTTTTATTTCGACTTGACAATCAGTTAAAACTTTAGTAAATTAACATATTCCAATGTTCATTTTCTAAGGAGGTTGAGATGGAAATCACAGTTGAAGTTAATTCACAAAAAATCTGTTTTTACTCTACAGGTGAAAATGAAAAGACTTTTCACAAAAGGGGAGACCGTTCCAATCGCGGTCTTTGGCTAATTTCCAAACCGCGTGGTAAAAAGGGTCCTTTGATTCTAGGTGAAGCGATTTGCTGCATTAATTTACAAGCTATGGCCGCATATATCGAGCCTTCCCATGTAAATATTATTAATCACAGTGATACCCAGAATTCAGTCCGCGTCCACTGGATTGGATCCAATAATTACGGTTTTATTGGCAAAGTTACCATGCTTAAAGAATAAATAGTTACAACCAGCTCAAAGCGCTGGTTTTTTCGTCCCGAAGGGACCACTTTGTTGTAATTTTAGACAATAATTAATTTTTTGGCAAAAATGTAAATAAATTTTGTGTTCAATAGTCCACACATTAAACTAATTTTAGCCAATAAAGTTAGCTTGACAAATCAATAGATCTTTGCTATACTAGTAGTAGGAGAATTCAAGGAGTGTCTTTCCACAAAGGAATGGCGCTCCTTTTTATTGATAAGCTAAAAGTGTTGAGTAATTTAACTCTTTACCCACCACTATCACTTATTAATCACTAATTAATAAAATAAATATGACACCACTCAAACAACAACAAAAACGACAAAAATGTGAGGTTTATACCCGAGTTGTCGGCTACTTAAGTCCTGTTCATCGCTGGAACAAGGGTAAAAAATCAGAGTTTTTAGACCGTAAAACTTTTAATGTTGCCAGATAAGTTTTGCCAGACAAAAGTTTTTTGCTAAGATATAAAAATAAATATGCACTGCCATACTAAGTACTTGTCTTATTCCTGGAACGCCCAGGCTAAGGCAAAAATAAAAAACAACAAGCTATACAAAAAAGCTCAAGATGAAAAATCCTGGCTTAATGTTTTTAGTTATGTTTTTATATCATTTATTCTTGTAGTTACGACGGCCTCTGGTCTACGTTTAATAGAAAAAAATTTATTTACACCAACTACTAATCCCAATAACCCGCTTGCTTTGAAAATTGTTATGGCAGCAGAGTTATCGAATCAAGCAAACCTTTTTTATCAATCACTTGACACGGTAAATATTAAACCCAATCAAGCTTTTACTTTTAATTTAAGTTACAAAAACGAGGGCACATCTACCTGGACAAAAGAATCTGTTTACTTAAAATCAATGTCCACTGCCCTAAAATTTCGGCATAACTTTTGGCCAGACGCCTTTCACCCCGCGCAACTTCAAGAAGAAGAAGTTAACCCAGGTGAAACTGGAACATTTAAATTTGCGCTACAAGCTCCAAAAAATATAAATGAATATGTGGGTAAGTTTGTTTTAGTTAGAGATAATATAATGATCAGTGGCGGTACTGTAGAAATCTCTATGAACGTTGTTAACAATCCGGAAGACTATTCAACCGCCAAAAATACTACCCAAGAAGAAGTAGCACAGACTGAACCAGAAACAGTAGAAACTAAACTAAAAGCTGTTTGTACACTCAAGCTAAATATTGCTAGTGTAGACGCTGGTTTGGATAATGTTACCTGCGCAGAACAATTTGATATTGAAGAAAAAGGGCCAAACATTGAAGTTGGTATTTTAAATACAGATAATTTCATTAGAATAAAAAACAGTAAAGCCTGGCAAGTCTATGATGAAAATGATATTTTATTAGCCTCTGTGCCAGCTGATACTATTTTACAATTCAATTATATAAATGCGAAAGGTGAGTATGTTTTTGATTTTATTAATAAAACTGTAAGAACAAAAACTAATTTATACTTAAGAAATTCTAATCATGGAATATTTACGATTACCAGCCTTGATGATATTCCGACTTGGAACAAAACACTCAACTATAATCAATTCACAGGTGATTTACATTTAAATTATTATGAACCAAAGGACAGAACTTGGTTAATTGAAATTTTACCTCTGGAAAGTTACTTAAAAGGTATTAAGGAAACTTCTAACTCTGATCCTATCGAATATCAAAAAGCAATGATAATTGCTGCTCGAACTTATGCGCTTTATCATTTAAATAAATTTGAAGTAGAAGACAGTTTTTTTGATGTATACCCAGATGAAAGAGATCAAGTTTACAAAGGTTATGTTATTGAATCCATAATGCCCAATCAAATGAAAGCAGTAAAAGAAACTGAGGGGGTGGTATTAACTCATAATAGTGAAGTCATAATTGCTTATTACTCTGCGCAGAGCGGAGGGCAGACAACTAACATAAACAACCTTCCATATCTAAACACAGTAAAAACGCCGTACAGCGCAAAATATGGCAAATGGGGGCATGGCTACGGCATTGATCAGGTCGACGCAAAAGCAAGAGCAAAACAATTAAACTGGACCTATGATGAAATTCTAAATTATTATTACAAAAATATTGATATTGAAAAAATATATTAACCTCGTTTGGTTCACTGGTTTAGTGGTTGAAAAAACTCAACTGATAAACCAGTCAACTAATTAAACAAAGTTGAACTGATATAAATAACAACGCCCCAGAGGGGCACCCACAATTAAACGTTCAAACTAACTCGGTTGCAAAAACCGTTTATCAACACTTTTGGAGAGATTCCAAAAGAACAGCTAAAAATTTTCTTGTTCCTTATTTAATTTAACAATTAAAAATTTTCTCCACAGCTCAGAGTGCAGGCTTTGAACCAACATCAATTTAGCGGAACCAATTTTGTTTCTTTTCAAGACGCAAGGAGTGAAGTGATGCTAAATGCATCGTGAGCGACGCGCAACGCAGAAAAGGAATCAAATTGAACCGCCCAAAGGGAAGCAAAAAAATTACTGATTTCTTTGTCACTCCTCATTGAAGTATTTTTCAACTACTCCTGCATCGTCGTTTCTTGAAATCATCTATTTTTTAGCTTCTAAACTTGATGATGGCTCACAGTCTGCACTCTAAGGTCTTTCTTCACTTTCAGAAAAAACAAAAATAAAAGTAGGGCTTTGTATGCCCTATTTTTATTTTAAATATATTGTTACTAAATATTTTACACTTCCTTGGTTTTTTCCATTTTATTATACTCAGCTACCAAATTACTTATCCGCCGAGAAACTTCACTAGCAAAAGGAACTTGTTTAAAAACAAACCTTTCTTTTTCACCTGCAGTCTGAATATGTACGTTTCCAAAATTTAAAAGAGTTGCCCAAAAACCATCAACCTCTGAAGTGATATCCTGCATTTGACCTAGATCTTTTTCTGAAACGATTCTAGAAAACAATCCTTTTTGTTCAATGTTAATTATCCTTTGATTAGTTACAATCCAAACATCTAAATAATAATCAACAAAATTTGTAAATGCATATAAAATCACAAACAAGTAAAACGCGCTACCAAGTAAAACTATTAAAGCTGCAATAATATCAGATTCAAAATAATTTGTATAATTATAAATAATCACAAAAAAGATAATAGGAATAGCGGCTAAACAAATATTAGTCAAAGCTATTTTTAACACTTCAAGCCAATGCCTACGCAAGAACATTAAAATATGTTCATTCGGTTTTTGATTTGGAAAATGTCTATGACTATACATAATAAAATAATTTAATTAATACACTTGTCCAGAAGAGGTGACTCCATATAATTTAATAAAAGTATTTTCCCAATCAATCTGAGCAATATAATAATATGAAATAAATAAAGCCAAAAGCGTAACAACAATATAGCCAATCGTAATAACATATGCCCCAAAACTCACGAAACCAAATCGCAACATGTGATATAAATTGAAAAAACTAAAAAACAAAAATATCAGAATGTATAATAAATAAATGAAAAGAAAAATTGTAATTGGAATTTCCATAGCGACCCAAAAAAATATTATTCGAATATTGTACAAATATTATACCAATATTATAACCTAATCACTAAATATTTGTTTAATATCTGTGTAATATCTATTTAATATTAGTTTGTTTTTTATTCAAATGTTTGTAAGCATCTGCTGTAACTATTCTACCACGATTTGTTCGATTAATAAAACCCAACTGTAATAAATATGGTTCATAAACATCTTCAATAGCTTCCATTTCTTCAGAGGTCGCGGCAGAAATAGTATTTAAACCGACGGGGCCACCGTTAAATTTTTCTATAATCGTTAATAAAATTTTGCGATCAATTTGATCTAATCCATATTCGTCAACATCCAACATTTGTAAAGTTTTATCTACAATTTGTGAATCAATCTGGCCACTATTTTTTACTTCAGCATAATCTCTTATTCTTTTTAATAGTCGATTGGCAATACGTGGAGTTTTACGAGCCCGCTCAGCAATAGACAAGGAACAATCCTCAATAAAATTAACCTTTAGAATATTTGCTGATCTTTTTATTATTTCATCAATGTCTTCATGCTCATAAAATTCCAAAGCAAAACTATTACCAAAGCGGTCACGAAGAGGGGAGGACAATTTAGATAATTTTGTAGTTGCACCAATCAAAGTAAATTTCGGTAAATCAATTCTTAAAGTTTTTGCTGAGGGACCTTTACCAATTACAATATCCAAAACAAAATCTTCCATAGCTGAATATAAAATTTCCTCCACAATTCTATTCAAACGATGAATTTCATCAATAAATAAAATATCACCATCCTCAAGATTAGTTAAAATAGCTGCCAAGTCGCCACTTTTCTCAATTGCTGGTCCGGTTGTAACTCTCATATTAGCTCCCATTTCACCAGCAATAATATGAGCCAAAGTTGTTTTTCCCAATCCGGGTGGTCCAAATAAAAGCACATGTTCAATGGGTTCGCCTCGAAGCTTGGCTGCCTCCATGAATATATTCAAATTATTTTTTATCTTATTTTGACCAATGAAATTCTTCAAATCTTTTGGACGCAAATTCTGATCAAACTCATTTTCATTGGAGTCTAAGTTGGCTGAAACAATTCGGTCGTTGTTAGAATCAATCATATTTGGTTTTTGCAGCGACATTTGATATGGTGTGTAGGAAAGGGAATAGTCGCGACAATTCCCTGCCTCTACACATTATTTTACATCAAATTTATGCAAAAACCAAGTATTATTGTTATTGCCAACAAAATTAGGAGCCTTTATAACGTAGGATCAATTTTCCGAACCTGCGATGCCATTGGTGCTGAAAAATTATATTTAGCTGGTTATACTGCTTCACCAAATGAAAAACCAATTCAATTAGCCAAGACTGCTCTTGGTGCTGATTTAACTGTCCCCTGGGAAAAGATCAAGACCTTGGCACCAACCATCAAAAAATATAAATCTTTGGGTTATGAAATTATTGGACTGGAAGAAGTTAAAAACAAAAGTTTGGATTACAGAAAATGGCAACCAAAAAATAAAGTGGTTATTATTCTTGGCAATGAAGTAACCGGTATTCCTTCAAATATTCAAAAACAATGTGATAAAATCATTTCACTCCCAATGTTAGGCATAAAGAAAAGCCTTAATGTAACTGTAGCTTTAGGTGGCTTATTGTATTATATTTTAGCCACTAAGTGACCCCTTCGGGGCTAAAATTAAGTAAGAAATATTGACATTAAATACCTTTCATGCTATAGTGGCTAGTTCTATGTTCATTTTACTTCATCTAGCCATGTAGGAGCATATCATGAATTGGTCCAATATATTTGGAACAATGACCATGGTATTTGGAATTGCCATGGTTATTCTTGGGCTTTCAGCTCAAGTGCTAAAAAACTTCAAGGAAAAAAGAAGTGGAAATCCTTTAACATTAGCGGTCTTAGCTTGTGCAGTTTATCTTTCTCGAGCTGGTTATGCTATAACAATTGATTCTTTCTACATCTTGATTCCTGACACCATTGGCATTTGTCTTTCGGCAATTACTATTATTCAGTGGTTTTACTACAAGAAACGAATATAGATCTCAATGCCGGGTTGGTGGAACTGGTAGACACTGGGGACTTAAAATCCCTTGGGGTAATTCCCGTGCGGGTTCAAATCCCGCATCCGGCACTAATTGTCTCAAACTTTAAATGGAGGTACTCATGTACTGCATTAGATTTTATATCGAAGGCAGAGGAAGTAGAGAAGTGATTATTACTAAAACTGAAGCTGTTTATGACCTGATAGGAATTCTTGAAAAATCAAATATAGCTTCAAGAATACATGTATTCCACTGCGGAACAGGCTCTGAATTGGACATTGAGAAGGGACTGGAAGTTATTCCCTTTGATGTCAGACAAGCCCGTGATGAAGCAGTTCTGGCTACAATGTCTTCTCCTTAAATGAACACAAAAAGTTCTAGTCTCTCACGACTGGAGCTTTTTCTTTTTCTAATATTTACAACCTATATTTCTTCTGATATACTCTGAAGTACAATCGCTGGAAACCTTGGGGAGGAGTGAGTATGAGAGACAAAACCTTTCGTAGACACCATGATCAAAGGATGAAAGACCGAGCAGAAGATCTGGTTCTGAATACATTCAGAGAAGATCCTATTGATCCAACCACCAAAGCAATGGCTGTAAAAAGGGCAGATCACTTGAGTGCACCGGCAAAGGTTGCCAAAGAAAAACTTCCCTTTGATAAAAAGCCATTAGCGGTAAGAGCAGAAATAACAGAAAACGAGTTTCTGAGAGAACTATAGAACAAACAACAAACCAAGCTTCAAGCACACCACTTGAAGCTTTTTTATTAGCCCTTGACAAAACATTAATTATTCTATATAATTTTAATACTTTCACATAATAGGAGGTGGATGATGGCAGATGAATTTGGAAACAACGAATTTACTGGAGTTGGTCTTGCTACCATGCGAAGGACATTGGTCCATGAGGAGATGGAACGGAAAAAGTTCGCACGAATTCAGACGCCGGAAATAAAGCCGGATTTTCAGCCTCTTACGACGTTCATTGAACCCAAGGAAAAGGATCCTTTCCCTTGGCTTAAGTAGCCTACATTACCACATTAAATCACAAAGCTCCCAGTTTACACAAAGCTCTTACTGGGGCTTTTTTTTATATTGACATTCATAATAATTTTGCTATAATGACCTTACATTTGATTGCGGGAGTAGCTTAGTCCCGACGTCACGTTGTTCGTCGGGATCCCGAAATTTAGCTTTGCTAAATCATCGGGATTGGTTAGAGCGCAAATAAACAAAAATTAATTTTTAAAGGTTGCGCGATTTTTAAAATATTATGCGGGAGTAGCTTAGTCCCGACGTCACATTGTTCGTCGGGATCCCGAAATTTAGCTTTGCTAAATCATCGGGATTGGTTAGAGCGCAAATGAATTTAAAAAGGTTGCGATCAAATTAAAAATTTATGCGGGAGTAGCTTAGTTGGTAGAGCGCAACCTTGCCAAGGTTGAGGTCGCGAGTTCGAGTCTCGTCTCCCGCTCCATTCTTCGCTCTGTATTTCATCAGAGCTTCGAATGGCAAGCCATAACAAGTCATGACAATCCATTACATTAAATAAGCCTCGGTGGCGGAATTGGTAGACGCGCTGGACTTAAAATCCAGTGGTTGTATAAACCGTGCCGGTTCGATTCCGGCCCGAGGCACCATTCTTCGCTCTGTATTTCATCAGAGCTACGAATGGCGCGGCCATAAAAAATACGGTATCTTACCGCATTTTTTATTGACAAATAATATTTCCATTAATAATATTCTCTAAGATATAAATCTGATCGAACAGATCCCAGAAAACCAATAATTCAAAAACGCCCACGATAACCATCGGAGCGTTTTTTATTTTATGTTTTACTTTATGAACTTTACAAACTTTCAACTTTTTACTGCTTAATAGGCATCACAATATACAAATAATCAGTTGTTCCTTTTGGTCTAATTAAACAGGGGAGATTATTATCGACTAAACTTATTTCAACTTCGCTAGCATCAACATTATTTAATCCATCAAGTAAATATCTATAGTTCAAAGTTGTATCATTTGTTTCACCAGTGAATTCAACATCAATATCAGCTTTACTTTCACCAAGTTGAGAGTTTGTAGCTTGTACAGTTAATCCTTTTTGAGCTTCAAACACTAAATTAATATCAAATATTCCTGTCTTGGAAAATAGGGCAACTTTTTTTATAGCTTTAACTAATTCTGAAGTTGAGGTAATAATCTTAGTTTTTGTTTCTTGTGGAATAATCTGTTTATAATCTGGATACTGTCCTTCAAGTAGTCTAGATATTAATTCAATATTAGCACAAGTAAATAGAACTTGATTTTCGGTAATATAAATTTCCAAATTTTCTGGAGTATCAGCCTTGTCCTTTAAGTTACCAAGGATTCTAAGTAATTCTTGTAAAGTTTTTAGTGGTACTATAACTTCTTGTTCTTGTTCATTCTTTTCTAATTCCACAAATTTTTCAGCTAACCTATAACTATCAGTTCCGACCATTACTAATTTGTTTTTACTAAGTTTATTAAAGTTCATTAAAATACCACTTATTTCAGGTCTTGTTTCTGAACTTGCTACTGAAAATATAACCTGCGATAGAGCTTTTTTAAAATCACTGATTTTAATAGTAAACGGATCTTTCTTTTCAATTTGAGGAATAACTGGGAAATCATCAGCAACAATTCCTTTCATTTTAGTTTCAGAGGATAGACAGGCTATCTTCATAAAATCATCTGCTAATAATTCCATATTAACTTGGTCTTTGGCTAAAAGATTAACATAATCAGCCAGAAGTCTTGCGTCCACTGTGAAGCTTCCTTCTTTTTCAACTTTACATCTAACAACACTACTAATCCCTATTTCTAAATTTGTACTAGAAAGTTTCAAGCTTCCTTCCTTGGCTTCAAGCAGTACATTGTTTAAGATAGGTAAGTTGATATTTTTATTTACAAGGTGTCCTGTAGTTTGTAACCCGAAGTTTAAGTTCTCTTGAAGACATGTGATTTTCATAGATTCTCTTTTTTATAATTCTATATATATAAAAACAATAATAATAATAAGGCTGTGGATACGGGTGGATAAGTGCTTTTTTGTAATTAGTTTATTGAAAAAATCATTGCGTAACCCTGTTGACATGGGTGTAGATGAACAGTCCTTAAATGTTTATAAGTGGTCTTTTGGTGATTTCGAAATACTTATGAACAGAAATGACTAAAAGTTATAAACAAGAATGTGGACATTTTTTTATATGGTTATGCACAACTTATCAAGATGAATATACCTTTTGTTTGATTAAATTTATTTCTTGACGCAATTTTTCATCTTCAGCAATTAATCTAGAAATTTTATCGTAAGCATGCATAGCAGTTGTGTGATCTCGACCACCTAGTTCACTTCCTATCATTGGATATGAACAGCTTAATTCTTCACGAAGGAGATACATTATGATTTGGCGAGGAAAAGCTAATCTTTTTTCTCTACTTTTACCTAGAATATCGTCCAGTGATAGTTCATAAAAACCACTAACCAAATCAATTAGCTGTTTTGCAGAAACAGCACCACCCTTTTTACTTGATTCAGAAATTGAAAATAGTATCTTTTTGATATTTTCTAGAGTAGGTTCAAGTTTATTTAATTGATGGTAAGCAATAATCTTATTTAGGGCACCTTCGAGTTCACGAATATTATTTTGAATATTCAAGGTGATGTACTGAATAATGTCTCTTTCTAATAAAAATTCTTTTTCTTGGCATTTAGTTTCCAAAATGGCAATTCTGGTTTCAAGATCAGGTTGAGAAATATCAGCAATCATTCCCCATTCAAAACGAGATAATAAACGATCTTCTAGGGTAGAAATAGCTTTTGGTGGACGATCAGAAGTTATAACAATCTGTTTATCTCTCTGATGAAGATCATTGAAAGTATGAAAAAAAGCTTCTTGAGTTCCTTCTTTGCCAGTTAAAAATTGAATATCATCAATTAGTAGAACATCAGCAGTACGGTAAGTATTATTAAAACGAACAGCCTGGCCAGAAGAAATTGAACTTATAAAGTCATTGGTAAATTGTTCACAAGTTACATAAACGATCTTTTTTTCAGGATTTTTTTGTGAAACGGCATGCCCAACGGATTGTAGTAGGTGAGTTTTTCCTAATCCAACACCACCATAAATAAAAAGAGGGTTATAAGTTAATCCTGGTTTTTCAGCCACAGCTAAAGCTGCAGCGTGAGCTAGTTCATTAGCTTTACCAACAATAAAGGAGTCGAAAAGATATTTAACATTGAGTCCTTGTTTTTTTGTTTGCTTAGCGAGAACTTCATTTTGGGTAGCTTCTGGGATTTGTTCTTGAGTAGAAACAGTTTTCTTTAATTCATCTATTTGTTTGTTGTAAGATTTTAAGCTTTGAACTTTATAGTTTATTTCTTTAATTCTCTCTTTGCTTTTTGTTTGAATAATCTTGTATATCTGTTGGTGGTATTTTTGTTTTAACCAGGCTTGTGAAAAAGTATTAGGCACACCAACCTCAATACATCCTTCATCATTTTTTATAATAAAAGTATTTTTTAACCAGGTGGTAAAACTGGCTTTACTTAAGGAGAGTTCAAGTTCACCAAGAACAGCTAACCAAAGTTGCTCATTTTGATCTTCCATAGCTTTTTATTTTTATTAGAGATTACTTATAGTAGAGGACTGTTTTTATTTTAGCACTCAACTAACATGTGGACAAGCTGTTGAAAAGTTACTAAACTGTTAATATCATGTTGATAACGTGGAAGGTAGCTCTAGAGAAAATTTTATAATAGTCTGAAAAAAAAAGCAAGCTATATTAGCCTATTGACAAAAACAAAATAAAGAAGTATACTTTTGAAAGTTAATATCTAGCACAAAAATATGCCAAAAAGAACATTTCAACCGAATATTCGGAAAAAGCTGAAAAAGCATGGATTTCGATCCAGAATGCAAACTAAAAACGGCCGATCAATTTTAAAGAGAAGACGAGATAAAGCTAGAACAAGCTTAAGTTCTTCTGACCGTTGATAACTGGAACAAATATAGAAAAGAAGCTACACTATAAGTGGTTTCTTTTTTGAATAAAAGAAACCAGAAATTTAGTAATGCTTAAAAAGTCTATTATGTTGAAAAAGGAAAACAGAATAACTAAGCAAAATGAATTTGATGCCTTTTGGGGCAAAGATTTTAAACAAAAAAAAGGGTTGAATATAGCTGGAAAATTTTTGATTGTTAAAATATTTAATAATAGCCTTAAATATAATAGATTTGGATTTATTGTAAATAATAAAATAGATAAAAGAGCTACTGAGCGAAATAAAATAAAAAGGCGACTTAGGAATATAGTTCAAAGAGAGCAAAGTCAGATCAAGGGAAATTATGATTGTTTAATAATTACTAAACCAAGTATAAAGCATAAAGAACTTGGGGAAATTAAAACTGAGCTAATTGGACTTCTTAAAAAATTGAATCTTTTATGAAATTAAACCATCACTTAAAATATTTTCCTAGGATTTTTGTTCTAAAGTTGATAAAAATTTATCAAAGTACACTGTCTTTTGATCATGGCCCATTGAAGGATAATTTTCCGGGAGGCTATTGTAAATATAAACCATCTTGTTCAGAATATGGCTATCAGGCAATTGAAAAATATGGAGTATTTGTTGGTGGGGCAAAGGCAGCTTATAGAGTGCTTCGTTGTAATCCCTGGTCCAAAGGTGGTCATGATCCAATGAAATAATTTTTTGAGAAAATGAAAAAGAGCGTTGATGATATCAACGCTCTTTTGTTTTTGACAGACTATTCTTCGTTTTCTTCATTAATAGAAGATTTCAACTTGATTAGAAAGTATATACCAATAATGGCAATTACCACTAGTAGTAGACCCAAAAGCCACTGTATTCCAATTATAAAAAGAAATGTTCCTAGGCAAGCAAGACCAGCATAAATCAATGCTCGGAGAAGCGGGCGGGTGGATCCTTTAAAAAACCTTCCTTGAACAAAAGTTACAATGAGTACTATTATAAAAATGAAAAAGTACATTTTCATGGAGACTCCCTACTTAGATTGTCGGACAAAATGAACCTTGATCTTAGTAATCTCAAGTCCATAACTGTCAAACAATGGTTTTAGGCCAGTTCGTACTTTATCAGTGAAAACGAAATTATTATCTACTTCAACAAAAGATAATTGCTGAAGTAGTTTAATAATCCTTGTTTTAGTATTATTTTGAACTTCTTGCAATAGACGTACTAATCCATATTTAATAGTAGTAGCAGAAAAAGACATACTCAAACTAATTTTAAGATCAACGTGAACCTGGTCTTTGGTTTTAAGCGCCTCATTACCAATCATTTCTAGGCCGATTTTTGCTTGTGAACTGGACTTTCTGGTTGAAAGCCAATAAAGCAGAGTTCCAAGAATTAAAACAGCACTAATAGTAATTATTTCAGCCATGGTTATCTCCTTCTAATTGATTTTAAGGAACTTGTTATATTAACATAGAGATTAAGCTTTGTCAAGGTTGCTATTTGTCGTAAAATACATAAGGGTTGAAGTGGATTTTTATAATAAAAAAGCTCCTGTTTGTAGTTACAAACAGGAGCTTGTGGTTTTACTTAGTAATTAGTAGTACTTACTACTACTTTGCAGGATCAACTGGCGGTACCGGAGCCTTCTTGGCAGGTGTCGGGGGCGGAGTCGGAGCAGCGGTCGTTGCAGGAGCATCATCAGCCGGTGCATCCTGAGTCAGCCGATCAGATACTGCTTCGGCCAGTCCACCAACCTTTTCAACGACACCATCGACCAGTTTACGAGCAGCGCTACCCTCGGGCATGCTGGCCATAAAGCCTTCGAGAGACTTCCCAATTCCCATGGCGTTGTTGTACTTACCAACGATGTCCGCAGCAGAGGTGGGATCCCCAAACAGCGTCATTTCCGCATTGCTCAGCATCGTACCGAGCGCCGTGGCCTTGGCGATTTCCACTTCCTTCATGGCCTCGATCTTGGCCAGAGTGATCTGCAAGTCGATACCAGCACGGCCGAACTCTTCCTTCTGCTCCAAAGCCTTACGCTCCACAGCAACTTCAGCGTCCTTCACTGTCACGGATGCGCGGTCAACTTCGACCTGCTTGGCAGCCACGTCGACCACAATCATCTGACTTGCGCGATCAACTTCGACCTGCTTGGATCCGACCTGTACAGGCACCATGTCCGCAGCTTGCTTACCAGCTGCCTCACGTTTCAGAGTCTCCTCTACGGCCTGAGCTGCCTTGACCTTGGCGGAGAAGTCAGCTTCTGCAGCTTCCTTACGAGCTTCAGCATCCTTCTTGACTTCATAGGCAGAAGCATCAGCCTTACGCTGAAGGGTTACGTAGTTCTTCTCTGCGTCGGCTTCGGCAGCAATGATCTGCTGCTCTTTGTCACGCTTAGCAGCCTCGACGACCTCGACGGTCTTCACAGCCTGCTCATTGGTTTCACGGAGAGCCTCAGCGGCCAGTCGGGCAGACTCAGCCTTGGCGCGCTCTTCTTCCTTGGCCGCGATTTCAATTTCCTTGTCACGGTCAGCCAGAGCCTGTGCCTTGTCACGTCCAACCTCGGCTACACGGACAGCCTGCTCACGGGCCTTGTCAGCCAGTTCCTTCTTCTTCTCGGCATCGATAATCGCGGCTTCCTTGTCGCGTTCAGCGATCTCAACCTTCCGAGCCTTGTCCACGTTCTCGAGCTCAACTGCTCGATCCTTGCCGATCTCACGCTTGGCAACAATTTCCTGCTGCTCGATCTCGAATTCATCGGCCTTACGCTTGGCTTCGGAGTTGGCCATTTCTACGTCACGTCCCTGCTCTGCCTCGGCCCTTTTCTGGTCGAGTTCGAGAGTCAGGACCTTTTTGCGAGTCTCAACGTCCTTGTCCTTGATGTCGCGCTCAGCGTCACGCTCCAGTTTATTGGTAACGACACGGGCAGCCTGAGTAATCTCAGCTACGCGCTTGCGACCCTGGGCGTCGAACACGTTGGATTCATCAAAGTCCTTGATGTCAGCCTGGTCCAACTGAGAAACAGTAACTGTTTCCAGCGTCAGACCGTTGTGCGTCAAGTCCTCGGTTACGGCTTTCTTCACGTCGTCCGCAAACTTTTCACGTTCAGAGTTGAGTGCGAAAAGCGTAGACTTCGCAGCCACGGTTCGTAGTGCAGATACCAGCTTCTCAAATACCAGGTCCTTGATGGTTCCCGGATCAACCGAGCGATCACCAAGTGAACGAGCGGCACTGACGATGTCCTCGTCTGCAGGCTGAACCTTGATATAGAATTCTGCCTCAAGATTGCCACGCAGATAGTCCTCGGTAATGAGAGCTTCTCTGCCTGCACGTTTAACGTCTAGCCGCATGGTCTGCAAAGAGACCTCGATGACTTTGTGGATGACGGGAATAACCAAGATACCTCCATCGAGGATAATCTTTTTCCCGCCCATGCCTGTTCGCACAAAGGCCATGTCGGCTGACGTTTTGCGGTAGAGTTTTGTAATAACTACCACAATCGCCAGAATGAGAAGGGAAACAATCCCAAAGGCCATCATAATGAATTGCGCCAGGCCTCCCATCTCGAATTTGGGAATCAGTGCTGGGGCCAAAAACGGCCCAATTGCCAGAATCAGTGATACCACCAACCAAAGAATGTAACCCATGTTTTTCCTCCCTATTTGAGTGAATGGGCTCTACAAAGAAACGACCACTATAAATTAATAGCAGTAATTTATGATTTTACTAGTTCTGGGGGTGCTTTCTTTACCAAGAAACAGCCCTTTTCTTTATTGTAGGTAACAATCAGAACAGAATCTCGAGCTTTGATTGGATTATCAGGGTCAATGTTAATACCCTTTTTTTCCAGCATGGTATGATTGTCGTCAACGACTTGGAAAAATCCAGTGTTGTCGCTAAAATCATAGTTTGCTTTACCGATTTTTCCGTGTAATGAGGCAGTGCCTTTTACATAGGTTTCCTTGGTTGGCAAATATCGTCCGATTAATCGAGCAATTGAACCAGTCAAGAATAATGCACCTAGGAAGGCTACTGAATAGGAAACTGTTCCAAAAATGACAGACGTGAAAGTGATCGGCTTGAGAATCAATAGACTACCAATTCCAATCCCTGTAAAAAGGAAAAGGAACGTCATCATAATGATGGACAGTGGACAACGACCAATTCCCAAAAGATTGAGAATTGAGTGCATTAGTCCGTGAGCCTGTTCGACTTCGTGGTCATGTTCACTTTCGTGACCAACGTCATGATCAGTTTCAACGTCGTGTTCCACGTCAATGTCATGATCAATATCGTGATCAAGGTCATGTTCAGCTGCTGCGTCATGCTCTCCGACACCCATTACCGCCAGGACTAGGAACATCAAGCCAAGAATGAACGTGGCTAAATATCCTGCACCGTACCAGGCAATGAAGTCAGGGAGAGTAAGGGCAGCTACCGGTAAAAATGGTAGAAGCCTAGAAAAATTCATATCAACGCCTCCCTTTGGTTTTACTCTTGGGTATTTTCACCCGCATTTTCAATAGTTGAATCAATATCAGCAGCCTTGGTGTCTACCACCTCAACTTCAACTGCTTGAGCAACTATTGTTTCTGGTTCATTTGCCGGGGTCAAATCACCCAAAGCCAGGGAGTCGAAAGCTGGCGAGGACAGAAGCATAGTCGCTTTGCTCGCAGGCCCTTCGATCACTTGCGTTTCACCGGTAGCAGCACTCAAAGCCATCTCAGCCTTGAATCCTTCTAATAGTCCAGCTACTTTCTGAGTTTCCAGCTGTTTGTTGATTGAAAGATCAGCCCGCTGGCCAGATACATCAGCAAGAGCATCTCCAGCTGTCAGCTGAAGAGCTTTACGCTCGATTTTGCCAGCGATTTGGTCAAACCTCTGTGCTGCGCCATCAATGTTAAAGCCAACCAGTTCCGCTTGAACTTGTTCTCGGATCTTGTTGATCTGCTGGAGAGCTTTGAGGTTTTCCAGTTTCTCCAAGCGTGTTTTTACCTGTTGCTCATTGGTCCGGAAGGTGACAATAGCATTGTCAGCTGCCGACTTTTGGCTCTCATACAGCGTCGCAGTCGTCGCGAGCTTACCTTGCAAGCTAAGAACTTGCTGGGCAAGTCGCTGTGCCTCTGTAGTTTTGCCAGCACCTAAAAAGACCTTAATGGCCTTCTTGAGTTCGTCCAGCTGAGCAACGTCAGTTTCCAGTCGAGCCCTAGTCTCTAGAGACAGAGCCATTGTCTGGGAAACTGAGCTTCGGTTAGCTTCCAGTTGAACGAGCATTTCCCTGGAATCTTCTTCCAGTGTGGCCTCATTGACGTTTTCCTCGCCAAAGATGCCGTTGATAATGTTGTCCCAAATTTTACGAAACAAACCTCGACCTCTCTTCTTTCTAGCCATTGGGTTCCTCCTTTTTAGTTTGAAATCATCATTGTTAACGATCCTTCTATAAATAAAATCCTTATGTAAAGGACACTACATCTTACACATTATATTTTATTTGTCAATGTTAAAGAGTACTTTTTGTTTAATTTTAGACAAAATTAAGACATCGGGAATCTTGGAGCATTTCAAATTAAATAGATTAATGGTAGAATTAGGTTATAAGCGGTAGATTTTAGATAGTAGGTATTTATAATTTTATTGTTCCTTATTCTTTATGAGTCTTGATAAACAAATTGCAAAAAATACAGTTATTCACTTGGCTGGTAAATTAATCAGCCTAATTTTAGGATTGGTTGCTATAGCTGTAATGGCGAGATATCTAGGGCAAGAAGGTTTTGGTTATTATATTACGGTAACTGCATTTTTACAGTTTTTTGGAATTTTAGTTGATTTCGGATTAACATTAACAACAGTACAAATGATTTCTAAGCCCGGAGTAAATATTAGCCGGACTATGAATTCCATTATTTCATTCAGAGTTATTACTGCTTTTTGTTTTTTACTTTTAGCGCCCATTTTAATTTGGTTTTTCCCGTATAATATTTTTATAAAGCTTGGCGTAATTATAACGGTGGCTTCGTTTTTTTGTATTACAATAATCCAAACCTTAACGGGAGTCTTTCAGCAAAAACTAAAAATGTTCAAATTAACATTAGCGGAAGTTATTGGTCGAGTTGTTTTTGTTGCTTTAGTTGTTCTTGCTGCCTGGTTAGGAAAGAACATTTATTGGATATTTGGGGCAATGTCAATTGGAAGTATTGTTAATTTGGTAATTGTATTTTTGTATTCGAAAAAATATATTAAATGGAGACTGGAATTTGATTTTACCATCTGGAAAGAATTGATCAGTAAAACTTGGCCGATTGCATTATCAATTTCTTTTAATCTGATTTATTTAAAAATGGATATTATTATATTATCTTTATTCAGAAGTCAGGGGGAAGTAGGTTTGTATGGCGCAACCTATCGCGTGGTGGATATTTTGACAATGCTCCCCGCTGTATTTATGGGGATTGTTTTACCAATTGCCACAAAATATTATTTAGAAAAGAATAAAAAAGAATTACGTGCGATTTTGCAGAAATCATTTGACGCATTAATGATTTTTGCGGTACCAATAACGATAGGAACTTTTGTGATTGCTGAAAAAATAATGATTTTCATTGCCGGAGCGGAGTTTATACCATCAGGTGAAATTTTGAAAGTTTTGATCCTTGCGTCATGTGCAATTTTTGCGACAAGTTTATTTGCTTATGCGGTAGTAGCAGTAAATCGACAAAAAACAATGATGTGGGGATATTTAACTGTGGCAGTATTGACGTTGGTTGGTTATTTTATTTTCATTCCAAAGTATGGATATTGGGGTGCAGCCTGGATGACCGTTTTTAGTGAAGCATTGATAATGATATGGACCGCAGTTCTTATCTATAGAGCAATAAAATTTTTCCCAAGTCTAAAAACATTTCTAAAGACAATCCCAGCAGCTATAATTATGTCTGGAGTTTTGTATTCTGTGAGAAGTTGGCATGTTCTTATTTTGTTAATGATTGCCGGAGTGGTTTACTTCGGGTTTTTGTATTTGTTTGGCGGGATCAGAAAAGAAACGATTCAGGAATTTGTAAAACTGAAATAATATGATACCAGAAACTAGAATTCTGATAACTAAGTTTCCATTTAAGGCCAGTTTGAGCGGAGTGGAAAAGCATACATTTAGTTTAGTGAAAAATTTAGAGGGCAAAGGGGTGCGCTTTTTTTTGTTGGCCTCTTGTCCTGTGATGCTTAGTGAGTTCAAAAAACAAGGTTGGCCAAATCAACGATGGTGGCTAGGTTTAGCACCAGAAACTCGTGGTTCAAAAGTTACTTTTTTATTTAGTTGGCCATTATTAGTTTTGAGTTCGTTGATCGGATTGGTGTATTGTCGATATAAATTTAAAATTGAAAAACTATATTGCCTGGGATTAACTGATAAATTAATTATGACACCAGTGGCATTACTTTTGGGTTATAAAGTTATATGGCCAGAAGCTTTGTCAATAGATCCGACATTAAGCAATAACATATATCGCTTTTTATATAAGTGGTGGAGCTCAAAAGTTGATGTTGTGGCAATTTCCCATTTCGTTAAACAAGAATTAGAAAATTTGGGAGTAAAAGATGTAATTGTTATTCGTCATGGAGTAGAGCCAACAATATTCAAAAAGCAAGAGGATTTGTTTGAAATGATGGCCGAGAAAAGATCTGTAAACTATGAAAAAAGAAATTTTACAGTTGGTTGCGTGGCAAGACTAGATGAAATAAAGGGGTTGGAATATTTGATTAAAGCTGTTGATATTTTAAAAGATAAAATTCCAAACATAGATTTAATAATTGTTGGGGAAGGACCACAAAGAAAAAATTTACAATGGCTAACTGAAACGTTCAGGATGGGAAATAAAGTTAAATTAGTTGGGTACAAAGATAATTTTTTGGATTGGATTTATGATTTTGATGTTTTTGTTTTACCGTCGCTCAAGGAGTCATTGGGAATTACTTTAATCCAAGCAATGGCCTGTTCAAAACCTGTGATTTCAACTTTGACCGGTGGTATTCCGGAAGTTGTAGAACATGGTAAAAACGGCATCTTGGTTGAAGTCGGTAGTCCTCAGGCATTAGCCAAAGCAATTTTGTTGTTGTATAAAGAAAAGGATATCGCTCAGCAATTTGTAGAGGCAGGGCTACGCAAGGTAAAAAGTAAGTTTTTACTCAGTGAAATGTTAGATGAATACAAAAAGGTTTTGTTGAGTTAATTATAAATATATGATTTATTTGCTGACAATTTATTGTGTGTTATTTGCCATATTGGCATGGAAACGAATTGACTGGGCAGTGGCCTTCGTTATATTTTGTTTACCAACATATTTGATTCGATTTTCGGTTTTTGGTTTACCAATGACTTTGCTGGAAGTGATGATTTTGTTACTGTTTGTTGTTTGGTTGATTAAGAAAGTTACAAATGCTGCAAATTTTTACAAATATTACAAATCCGTAACTTTAAGTAATTACAAGTGGTGGATTTTGATATTTTTGTTTTTTGCGACAGTTAGTGTTTTTGTTTCACCAGATAGAACGGTAGCGCTTGGAATTTGGAAAGCTTATTTTATCGAACCAATTTTATTTTTTGTAGTATTAATAAATATTCCCCGACTAAAGTCAGGGGTAAAGTTGGTTTCATTAATTACTGGGGCTCTTGGTGCTTCCGCTTTGGTGGTTGCTATCCCGGCAATTATTCAGAAGTTCTGGCCAATTGGAATTGAAAACTCATTCTGGGCAGCTGAAGCTACGCGTCGAGTTGTTTCGTGGTATGGATTTCCAAATGCGGTTGGTTTGTATTTAGCTCCGATTGTTATTTTGTTTTTAGGTTTGATTATTGTTTTTTTTGGAAAAGGGAGACGCGATAAATCGCGTCTGTACAGTTGGGTTTTTGTGCTTTCGTGCTTTTGTGTTTTAGTGCCATTATCCGCGATTATCTTCGCTCGCTCCGAAGGAGCGTTGTTCGGAATCTTGGCAGCAGTTATTTTTCTAGGATTATTTTACCCAAATAAAAGATTGCGACTTATTTCGCTCGTTTCGCTTGTTTCGCTCGTCTTGCTCGTCTCTTTTATTCCTCAAGCACGAACTTACGCTGTTGATAAAATTTCTCTGTCTGATCATTCAGGTCAAATTCGCGTTCAGCAATGGAAAGAAACGTGGACTATGTTAACGGACGGGAGAGAAGTTTTTGGTGCAGGATTAGCTGGCTATCAAACTACTATCGAACCTTATCACGCAGAGGGGATTTGGATTGAAGATAAACAAGATCCTGAGTGGCTAAGAAAGGTTTTGTATAATGAAGAATTCAAAAAGCAAGCTTGGCAGCCAACTGAGATCTATATGTATCCACATAATATTATTTTAAACTTCTGGAGTGAGATAGGTTTGTTTGGCATGTTGGTGGTGTTGGTTTTGGGAATGAAATTTTTGATGAATTATTGGAAGGTTAAAAATAGAGAAAATCAGAAAATATACTTAGTTCTAATTGCAGTCATGGTTGCAATTCTAGTTCATGGTTTGGTTGACGTGCCGTATTTTAAAAATGATTTAAGTGTTTTTTGGTGGCTCTTGTTTGCAGTTGGTTGGCTGGTTTCTCGTAGCAAAACAAAAATTGAATTTTGTAAAATTTAGATTATTACTTGGCCCAAAAGTGGAGGGCTGTCCCGCAGTAATTACGGGGCATGCTAATTCCAGTGGACGTTTCAATCAAGGAGGGCTGCCAGAGTGGTTGAATGGGACGCTCTCGAAAAGCGTTGAGCCTGAAAAGGTTCCGTGAGTTCAAATCTCACGCCCTCCGCTTTTGGACTAAGGGGAGATTGATAGGAATAGAAAATAAATTGTTATGAATCATGGTAACCCGCATCACATAGTTGAGGCGGTTTTATATTTTTAAATAAAAAACCTCCACTTTTCTTTGAAAAGTGGAGGTGTGTTGATTAACCTTAATAGAAAATTGGAGGAGTAATTTTGTGTCCGCAGAAGGGACAAGCTACAATAAACATTTCAATCCCCATAGTTATGAGCTGTGCTCTGCCCTCTGAGGTGTGCCAAGCAATATCTAGAGTATCGGCAGTGCATTCGTCTTGCAGAAGCTTTTCTTCTGTAATAAGAGCATCACACCTGTGAGTAAAACAGTGACTACTTAATTGGGTCCAGAACTCCCAAAGTCGCTGTTTTTCAGCCTGGAGTTTCTTGATTGCAATCCAGTGGTCAAATCCCATGTCATCTTCGGTCAAAGAATCAATGTCGCAGATAACCAGTTCCAGTGCGTCTGAGTCCGCAAAACAATCTTTAAGAGCTTCTTCTGATTCGAGGTGAACCAAGAAACATTTGGAAACTCGGCGATCTTCGTCAGGTTGTTCTTCTCGTGGATCACGGCCAATCTCGTCAAGCCAACACCACTCAACCAGGTCTTCAAGCGTTACTGTTTCCAGATGAATTTCTTCGTTGGCTTCGCGTAGCGCAGCGTGTGGAACACTGATGTCTGGCAAGTTACGCTCATGCTCAGGCAAGTTTTCATTGTGCTCATTATCTGCGTCAAAATGACCACCAACGATACATAATTTTTCCAAGCACGGCCACTTGGCTCGCTTGATTAGGGCCACCCTTTTCCAACCAATTACCGGAAGGAGATCTACTGCTAGAACTGATTTTTTGCCTTTATACGCCATATTTCCCCTCGAGTATAAAAGTTTAAAGAACGAATGACAGTTTATTATAGTGTAAATTAAACATTTTGTCAATAGGAAGGTCTGTTGATTAAATTTTGGTTAAATTTTGTAAAAAATGTTATAATAAACAAGACAAAATATAAGCTCGAATAATTCAATTCGAAAATTTTTAATATTTAACTTAAAATTATGTTACATTTTCTAGAGAAATTTTATCAGCACACTAGAAATACATTAATGTGGTTCATTGTGTATTTTGTTTTGCAAACTGTTATCTGGATTGCCTTGGGTGTTTTGGTTTTGGTTTATCCTCAAACTTTGTTTATTTTGTTCGCCCTATTTTTTGTCTTGATAGCAGCAGTGAACGTTTATTTTGCAATTCTGTTTATTCATTATTTTACAAAACTAAAGAAATTGAAAGACACTTTAAAAATTGGTTAATGATTTGAATATATGGTTAAAGTCAAAAAATTAATTATTCCAGTGGCTGGGTACGGAACTAGATTTTTGCCAGCTACAAAGGCGCAACCAAAAGAAATGTTGCCAGTAGTTGATAAGCCGATTGTTCAGTATGTGGTTGAGGATGCAGTAAGGTCTGGTATTGAAACAATAATTTTAGTTACCGGTAGTGGTAAACGAGCCGTGGAAGATCATTTTGGTTACAATTATGAATTGCAGAATTTTCTAAGAAAAGCGGGAAAAGAAGAAATGCGAAAAGAGATTAAAAAAATTGCGGACATGGCCAATTTTATTTATATACGGCAGAAAGGTCCATATGGCAATGGTACACCAGTTCTGTGTTGCAAGCATTTGATTGGAGATGAGCCGTTTGCTGTAATGTGGGGAGATGAATTTTTTTATACCAAGAAAAAACCACAACTCAAACAATTAACGGAAGTTTATGAAAAATATGGAGATCCTGTTTTGACTGCCTATGGCGTATCCAAAAAGGACACAAATAAATATGGCATTATTGATGGGCTGGAAGTTGAAAAAGATGTTTTACAAGTTAATACAATAGTAGAAAAACCAGGACCAGAAAAGGCACCTTCATTATTAGCTTCTCTTGGTGGTTTTGTTTTGACACCAGATATTTTTGAAGAATTAGAAAAAACCAAATTAGGAAAAGGCGGGGAATTGTGGTTGGTTGATGCTATTTTTAAATTATCCAAGAAGCGACCAATTTATGCCAAGAAGATTGATGGTATTTATTATGATACAGGTTCAAAGCTTGGTTATTTACGTGCGAACGTTGAATTGGCACTAACTAGGCCGGACCTGAGAGCTGACTTTAGAAAGTATTTGAAAAGTTTAAAAATATAAAAATAAATATGACAAAAACAAAAACATACAAAATAGTATCAATTTTGTTGTTGGTGGCTGTGAGTTTTTCTGTTTCTGCTTGTACCAAAGGGGGCGATGGAAATGCGCAAAAAGCTTATAAAAAGGAAACTTTAGTTTGGTGGAATTTGTGGGATAACTCGGCAGATGTACAGGGTCTTATAGCAGCATACAAACAATTACATCCGAATGTAAGGATTGATTATCACAAGCTTCGATATGATGAGTACGAACAAGAATTAGTAGAGGCTTTGGCGGAAGATCGAGGACCAGATGTTTTTACCATGCAGAATACTTGGGTAAAGCGCTATATGACCAAGTTACTGCCAGCACCAGACAAAGTGGTAACTCCAATTAAATATATTAAAGGTTCAATCAAAAAAGAAGAAATTGTAGAATTTAGAACAACAAAATTACCTACCCCAGCTGAAGTTAGAAAAAAATATTTAGATGCCGTTTCTTTAGATACAGTTGTTGTTAACGATACAAGTAACAAAAAGAGTGAGCAAATAGAGAGGGTTTGGGGATTGCCCATGAGTATGGATTCTCTGGTAATGTATTATAATAAAGATATTTTGAATAATGCCGGGATTGTTGAGCCAGCAAGTAATTGGAATGACTTTCAAGAGCACGTGAAGAGAATTACCCAAATAAGTAAAGATTCAGGGCAAATACTATTGTCTGGAACTGCGATGGGCACGGCTGACAATGTAGAAAGAAACTTTGATATTTTATCACTTTTAATGATGCAGAATTTAACTCCAATGACTAATGCTTATGGTCAGGCTACGTTTACTGAAAAACCAGAAGGCGTAACAGGAGTGTCTGCTCCACCAGCTATAGGAGCAGTTGAATACTATACTCAGTTTGCTTCACCACTACACGAGGTTTATACTTGGAATAAGCAGATGCCTAATTCAATAGATGCCTTTATTGATGGCAAAGTAGCATATGTATTTGGTTATGCGCATCATCGTGAACGAATTAGAGCAGAGGCACCACAATTGGATTTCAATGTTGCACCAGTTCCGCAGGTCGGAGATAATCAGAGAGTTAATTATGCGAGTTACTGGGTGCAGGGCGTGTCTAAGAAAACTGAGATTAAGGATTATGCTTGGGATTTTGTTAATTTTATTACTAGTGAAAAAAATGTTGTTGAGTATTTGAATGAAACTCAGCAGACCACTGCTTTGCGTTCAACTAAGTTGATTAATGAACATTTAGCAAATGAATTATTATCGGCAAAGGCTGATCAATTATTAACGGCCAAGAGTTGGTATCGGGGAGAAAGTCCAATTGCAGCTGAGGGAATTTTTAATTCAATGATAAACTATATTTTAGAAGGAACTTTGGAAATTGATGAAGCAATAGAGAATGCTGCCAGTCAAATAAATTACTCGATAAAAAAGAAGTTATGAAAAAACAAATTATATTTGTAATTATTTTAATTAGTTTTGGTTTGCTGGTTGGACAATCAACACTGGCCTTTCCTTCAATTGTTCCCGGCGAATGTTTAGGAGATGCTCCTGTTGATAAATGCAACCTAGGAAGTGTAGAACAAACTATTGCGAATGTTGCCCAGATCATTTTGGGAATTTCAGGATCAGTTACTCTTCTGGTTTTTGTAGTTGGCGGTATCATGTATATGCTCTCTGGTGGGAACAAAGAAAGAATAGGTAAGGCAACAACTATGTTAAAAAATGCTTTTATTGGTCTAGTTATAATATTTTTATCAGGGGCTCTTATAAAGACTTTATTAAAAGTTTTAGCAGGTTCCTAAATTATTTAATATGTATAAAAAAATAGTAGGTGTTTTATTGCTTTCATGTTTTTTCTTTTTCGTAGTGTCAATTGCTGTTGTTCACGCGGATGCTATTTCTGATGCTACCAGTAAGATTAATTCAACGTTTGGTGACGAAATTGTTAAAAGTGATGATTTTAATGCATTAATTGGAAAAGCTATTGGTATGGCATTGGGGATAATCGGGACAGTTGCTTTGGTGATTTTTATCTATAGTGGTATAATATGGATGACCTCAGGCGGTAATGAAAAAAGAATTAAGACAGCCGAGCATTCAATGATTTGGGCGGCTTTGGGGTTATTTATCATTTTTATGAGTTATATACTAGTAAGTACAATAATTTCTAAATTCGGAGTTTAATAATTTAATATATATAAAAAATTAATAATTAAGAAAATGCACATGTACGTAGACACAAACAAAATCAAAATGTTCGCGGGACTTTTCCTAGTAATTTTCATGCTTGCAACATTTGCTTTACCAGCCGTGGCGCTTGAGGATCCAGCACCAGACCCATTTGGGATTGGCGCAGTTGGTGACAACACAAATTTAGGAAATAAAGATTTGAAGGAAACTATTGGAGCTATAATTAAAGTTGCACTTGGATTTTTGGGTGTGATCGCGATCGTAATTGTTTTGATCGGAGGCTTTAAATATATGACAGCTGGTGGTAGCGATGAGAAAGTACAAGAAGCGAGGAAATACATTGTTTCTGGTATAATAGGCGTAGCAATTATTCTAAGCGCATACGCGATTACCAGTTTTGTAATCACTAATCTAGTTACTGCAACAACCGAATAAAAAAGTTTAAAGGGCAGATTTATCTGCCCTTCTCATTAGTTAATAATACACATTGTTAATTAATGAGAAGAAAGCTTTTTAGAAATAAGATTCTATGAAAAAAAACTCATATTTTTTAATTGTTTTTATATTATTGATCGGAATTTGTTTTTTAGCTATTCCTAATTTAGCTATAGCTGGCGATTTTGCGGATGGTTTAAAAGGAGCAGCTGAAAAACCGGGCTTATTGCCTAAAGCTGATAATACAATTGAAAAGGTTATTGGTCAGTACATTGGAGTTTTTTTTGGCTACGTTAGTATTGCTTTCCTAATTATGATTGTTTACGGCGGAATTATGTGGATGACCGCTGGAGGTACTCCGCAAAATGTAGAAAAGGCAAGAAAAACTTTGATCCATGCGGCGATTGGTTTAGTTGTTACCTTAATGGCATACCAATTAACTGCATATGTAATTGCTAAGATTTCCGGGACTCTTTAGTTTATTAGAGGTTTTAATTTATATTGAATATGCTTAAAAAATTAGTATTATTTTCAATCATTATCAGTTTATTGGTTTTTAATTTAACTATAATCACCAATAATGTTTTTGCTAGTGGTGCTACTGACAAAGCCAAGGCAGGTCTTGATGCTGCTGCGCCTGGCGCCGGATTTAGTACTACAGCCGCTGATCCAGCGGGTGTAATTGGTAAAGCTTTGAAAGTTGTAACTTCAATTTTAGGAATTATTTTTGTGATCATAGTTGTTTATGGTGGAATCACCTGGATGACCGCTGGTGGAAATGCTGATCAGGTGAAAAAAGCTCGAAGTATGCTGATTGAAGGTGTGCTAGGTATGGCCGTAACTATGGGTGCTTATGCAATTGCTTATTATTTTGTGGAGAAGCTTAGTACAGCAGCTGGAGTTTAATAAAGTAAAAAGTAAAAGGTAAAAAGTAAAAGGTAATCACTTGTTACTCTTTACTTATTACTCTATACAAAAAAATTATGAATTTTTTACGTCAAAATCCATTTACATTAAAAGTAGTAACATTTTTGTTAGTAATCTGTTTCAGTTTTGTTCTGTGTGGTGGAATTGCTTTGGCTGCGGATGGACCACTTGGTGAATTGGGTAATGTAGGTAAAGGTTTACACGGTGCAGATAAACCAAAAGCAGATTTACCTACAATTGTTGGTAGTATAATTAAAATTATTTTAACTTTACTTGGTATTATCATGGTAATATTAGTTGTTTGGGGCGGTGTACAGTGGATGACCGCAGGTGGCAACGAAGACCAGGTAAAAAAAGCAAAGCAAATGTTGACTAATGCTGTAATTGGTTTAGCTATAACTTTGGCAGCTTATGCGATCGCCTACTTTGCGGTTGATTATTTAGTTACAGCAACAACCACCTAAAATAAATCAAATCAATATGAAAAATTTAATTGTAATTTTAACTTTGTGTTCTCTGTTTGCTATGCCCCTGGTAGCTACAGCAGCAACAATTGGTGGTGATCCTGTCAAGGAAATGGAAACATTCAAAGACAAAACTGGATATACAGGTAAGGGAACTTTAGTAGATATCGTTGGTAATATCATCAAGATAGTATTAACATTGGTCGGCATAATAACTGTTGTAATTATTGTTTATGCTGGATTTTTGTGGATGAGTGCTGGTGGAAATGAAGATCAAGTGAAAAAAGCTAAACAGTGGTTAAAAAATGCAGTAATTGGTCTGGCGTTAATTTTAGCAGCCTATGCAATTGCTGATTTCGCAGTTAGTTATCTATTCGCAGCGACTACAACTTAAGGAGATTTTAAATAATTAAAATTAGTATGAAAAAATTGTTTGTGATATTAACGCTATGTTCTTTATTGGTTATGCCAACAATGACTATGGCAATGGATGTTGATTTAACTAAAACTACAGCAAAGGGTTTAACCGACTTTCAAACTCAAGCGGGGTATGCAAGTAGTGATAAAAACTTAGTTGAGATTGTTGGTAATGTCGTCAAAATTGTGCTAACATTACTGGGAGTCGTAGTGCTAGTAATAATCATTTACGCAGGTTTTCTCTGGATGACGGCCGGCGGTAATGAGGACCAAGTAAAAAAATCGAAACAATGGTTAATAAATGCGGTAATAGGCCTGGCCTTGATTTTAGCAGCTTATGCAATCTCCAGTTTCGTAGTGCAAAATCTTGCATCAGCAACAACTAAATAATAAGATAATAAATAATTAAATATAGAAAACTTATGAAAAAAGTAATGCCAATTTTAGCAATATTATCTTTATTGCTATTACCAGGAGCTATTGGAGCTCAAGACATATTAGATCAAGGCTTAACTCCTATGGATGCTGAAGGAAATATGGAGTTTTTTGCTAAAGACTTTGGTCAAGACAAAGACGGAACAGACTTGGTTGGTATAATCGGTAACATTGTTAAGATCGTTTTGACCTTACTTGGAGTGATTGTTCTAGTGATTATTGTTTATGCTGGATTTCTATGGATGACCGCTGGTGGAAATGAAGATCAAGTGAAAAAAGCTAAACAGTGGTTGATTAATGCTATTATTGGTTTAGCGTTGGTCTTATCTGCTTACGCAATCTCCAGTTTTGTAGTGACCAATTTGTCGTCAGCTACTACAGTCGCAAATTAATTTTCAGACAATAAAAAAGCTGCCCTCCAAGCATGGGAAAGGGCAGCTTTTTTGTTTGCCAGCACATCAAGGGACATTTATCCCCGTAGCCGACACAAAGGTTATATTAAAGAGCGGCTTGGTTAGATACTTTTGAGTGAATAAATTACTTAGATTGGAAAAAAAGAAAAAAAGCAAGAAAGCAAGAAAACAATTATTAAATCAGTTTCTTGAACTCTTCGACTAAATCAACAGGCGTAGGATCAACTTTATTGATTAGGGCTAAATAGTAGGAAGTCCATTGGCCAAGTAGTAAAGTACTTAACAGTTTGTAAAAAGCTGAGCCAGATTGCATATCGATTATTTCAATGTCCAGCTTGTCAGCAAGTACTTTCTGGAAAACATCCATTCTTTTTTGAATGTGAGCATGTTCTTCTAGATCTTTTAATATAATTATCTTGTAGTTGCCAATAATATTGGTGTAGCCTACCATTTCATTGTGGTTTAATTCTGGAAAAGCATTCCAAAAACTTTGGGTCTTGGTATTTTCGTTGAAATTAATTTTCCAGACCATCGCCACATACTTCCAGATGTTGGAAGTGTAGATAACTGGAATTTTATTTTGCAAAGATTTTGCTAACTTCTCAGCCTGAAGTTGCATTTCTTTCTCAGAAGATAAAGCTTTTTCCACGTCAGAGGTTAATTCTGCGAAATTAAGGTCTACCAGCTCGGAATTGGCTAAAACTTTCAGTAGAGCGCCCATTACGTAGCCGTAGGCCATACGTGGTTGTTTGGTGTCCGGAATTTTAATGAACTTATATCCTTTTTCTTGAGCTATTTTTTCTAGCTTTCCGCCATGTGCCAGAACTACAATTTGTTTTAGGCCTTTGGTTTCTGCTTCTTCTATTGCAGATAAGGTCTCTTCTGTATTTCCTGAATAAGAATCAAAAAAACCGCACCAGTTTTCATCTACCACCTGTGGTAGAGAATAGTCGCGGTTGATCTTAAAAGGAATATTAAAATTTGTTTTAGCTGTTGCTAAAAAAGTTTTCAAAAGATTGGCTGGTAAGGCAGAGCCTCCCATACCACAAAAAACTATTTTGGTGGTTTTCTTGTCAATGCTAAGATCTGTTTCAGTAAAGGCAGTTGTAAACTGCTTTGGTAAGTCGGCAATCACTTGATAAAGATTTTGTGAATCAAATTGTTCACGAAGTGCCTGCATAAAAGAATAACTAACGAAGAAATGAACAGTGAACAGCGTGGTGTTCTTTTGTTTTTTTGTTCGTAGTTTAATTTCAGTTAACTTATTACTAACTTAGCAAATGTGATTTAATGTTGCAACTAAGTTATGCACATTTTTCAATAAAAATGTCAAAAAGAATTTTGGTTGTAAAAATATTAAAAGGATTTTTAGGTTTTGGAAATAACAAAAACCCTTGATTTTTTCTTTCAGATTTGATATGCTCAAAATGCGAAAATTATTGTAGAATAAGGCTATACGAGGCTAGATAAGGGAGCAGGTTTACAGGGTAATGATATTAATGACGATCTTATTACCATATAATCTTGTTTCGCCCTATTTAGCCTTCTTTCATTTATGAGCGGACATTCTAAGTGGGACAAAATTCATCGTCAAAAAGGAGCAACTGATGCAGCTCGCGGTAATTTATTTACAAAACTTTCAAGAAATATTTCGGTCGCGGCTCGGGGTGGTGGCGATCCAGATATGAATTTTTCCTTAAAGATAGCAATTGACAAGGCCAAGGCTAGCAACATGCCCAAGGACAAAATTGAAAATGCAATCAAACGTGGGACCGGTGAACTTGGTGGTGCGGTTATTGAGGAGGTTTTGTATGAAGCTTATGGTCCAGGGGGAATGCCTTTATTGATTGAAGGAGTGACCGATAATAAAAATCGAACTACGCCAGAAGTGAAAGCTATTCTTACCAAAAACGGAGGTTCACTGGGAGCTCAAAACTCTGTTAAATGGATGTTTGAACACAAAGGAGTTATTCGTGTCGATTTAGCTAAACTGGAAGATAAAGATGAATTAATGATGGAAGTGATTGATTTAGGCGCTGATGATGTGGAGGAAGAAGAAGGTGGTCTAACAATTGAGACTAGTTTTTCTAATTTTGAAAAGGTAAGAAAAGAATTGGAAAATAAAAGCATTAAACTTGATTATGCGGAAATGGAATGGGTAGCTAAAGATAAGCAGGAAGTTAATGAACAATCGGCTGAGAAGATTGAGAGGATCATGGATTTGCTTGAAGCTCACGATGATGTGAATGGCGTTTATACTAATATCGAGTAAAAAAGAAAGAAAGAAAGAAAGAAAGAAAAAAACATGAATGCATATCAAGAAAAACTGAAGAAATTGATGAATGATTATGTTCATTTTGTTTATAGGATAACAAGAAACTTTCCAAAGCAAGAAATGTATAGCTCAGTATCACAGTTTCGAAGAGCAGCTTTGTCAATAATACTAAATTATATTGAAGGCTATGCCAGAAGAAAGACATTGGTAAGACTTAATCATTTGGAAATCAGTTTAGGGTCATTTAAGGAGTCAAGTTATCTTTTGGAATTCTCATTAGTTGAAGAGTTTATTTCGAAAGAGGAGTATGAAGAGGGAACTAAGCTGGAAAAAGAGATCGGAGCTATGTTATGGACCGAGCTTACTAATTTAGAGAAGAGTATTCGCAAAAAGTGATTTTTTCTTTATTTCTTTCTTTCTTTTTTAACTTATGTCTAAACAAAAAGTAATTCTCGGAATCGACCCAGGCTATGGCCTCACTGGTTTTGGCGTGATTAAAGTTAAAGGATCTGTGTTTGAATGTGTTGATTATGGAGTTATCAAAACCCATAAAGATGAGGAGTTTGTTCAGCGTTTAAAATACTTGAGTAAAGATTTAAAATCAATAATTAAAAAATATAATCCAGATTTGGTGGCAGTTGAAGAACTTTTCTTTTTTAAAAATGTAAAAACTGCGATTAAGGTTGGTCAGGCACGAGGCGTGATTTTGCTAACAGCGGTCGAAGCTGGCAAGCCTATTGTTGAGTTTACACCTCTTCAGGTTAAACAAGCCATAACTAGTTATGGCCGAGCTGAAAAGGCGCAAGTTCAGCAGATGGTTAAAGTGTTTTTGAATTTAGAAAAGATTCCAAAGCCAGATGACGCAGCCGATGCTTTAGCGGTGGCTATCTGCGCAGCTAATTCAGATAAGTTAAAAAGTTAAAAGTTTATAAAGTATGAAGAAAATTATTATATTAATGGTATTAACAATTCTACTTTGTCCAGGTTTTGCGTTGGCACAAGACGAAATTGATACTACTCCATTGTTGAAAGCGGTGGCTGGGCAGGATAGAAACGTAGTTGTTTACCACCAAGTTATTTTCTCAGCTTTGGGTTCAATTACTAATAATGTAGACCAAGTTGAATATCGTTGGGATTTTGGTGATGGTTATTGGGCAAATGGCAAAGAGGTCACACATACCTATGACAACTCCGGTGTTTATAGAGTCAAGCTGGAGCTCAAGGCAGTAGCAGGAGAAGATCAATTGACTGGAGTGGATGAGATTATTGTTAATGTTGATAAGGATGTAATGATTCTTATTAGTGACGTAAATCTTGAGCCAGAAAAATTACAAGCGGTACAAACGATTGCTTCTGCACAGGGTACTCTTGTTGTTGATTTTCAAGTCAAAGATGAAGTTGATTATATTGCAGAAAAAGAATTAGCTCAAAAAATATTAAAAAGTAAAGAGGACATCAGACAAGCTAGTTCAATTGTAGTTTGGACAAAAAACAATGTTGGGCTTAATGCGTTATTGGAAGTCGCGCAAGACTTGACCAAGGCATCGGACGAGAATGGAAGTAACCTAGATAGTTTTGGTTTTGCAAATAAATACTTTGTGGTCATTACTGATCAAAATTTTTCAGCTACAGCTCGCTTGGGACAGAGCGTTTATAATTTAATTTCACCACAATTTATTGTTTTGACTCGGGCGGACGCTATGAATGAAGTATTTTCCACGACTGATTTTCCTGGCCTTCTAAATCGATTAAAATATGGACAAACTGATTACCGGCTAGTTGGCCTACATACTCAGCGGGATGTTAATCGTTTAAAGTGGTCAAATTTTGTTTCGTATTTTGTTAGTTACATGGTTGATAACGGTGTAGCCTTGAATACAATTTATTTAATTTTAGTTTTGCCAATCATCGCTACGGTGATTGCTTTTTTTCGTCAAATTATCGGAGTCAAGGCTATGGGTATTTACATGCCTTCTATTGTGGCAGTTTCTTTTTTGGTCACAGGCTTAAAATATGGTTTAGCATTGTTTCTAATGACACTAATTGTAGGAACGGTGAGTCGTTTGTTGGCACGCAAAGTTCGGTTGTCTTACTTACCGAGAATGGCGATTGTTTTGACTATGGTAAGTTTTTCGATTTTCTTGGCGTTTTTATTAGGTGCCTCGATGAACAAAACGGGACTTTTGGAAATTTCTATATTCCCTATTTTGGTGATGGTGCTCTTGACTGAAAAGTTTATTTCAGTACAAATTGAAAGAGGTCACAAAAGCGCAATTGTTTTAGTTATAGAGACTTTATTTTTATCAATTATATGTTATTGGCTGGTCAGTTGGCAGTTTATGAGAACGTTTATTCTTGGTTACCCAGAGTTTATTTTAGGTACCATAATTTTGAATGTTTTGATTGGAAAATGGACTGGCTTACGTTTAACTGAATATTATCGTTTTAGAAAGGTTATAAAAAATGTTGAGTTGGCTACAAAAAAGTAAACTAATTCTTGGCATGAACGCCAGGAATTTGAAATTTATAAGACCTACAGCCACCAAAAACCGGGTGGCCTTGGTTGATGATAAATTAAGGACCAAAAAGTTGTTGGAAAAACATGAATTACCAGTTTGTAAAATTATTGCCAAGATACAAAACAGAAAACAGTTTTATAAGTTTGACTGGACAAGTCTACCAAAAAGTTTTGTTTTGAAGCCCAATAGAGGATTAGGTGGTGAAGGGATAGTAGTAACTTTTGGGAAAAAGAAAAATGGTAATTGGGTTTTGCCAAACAATAAGGATGCTAGTCTGCGAGATATTGTTTCAAGAGTTTCTAACATTTTGGACGGTAATTATTCTAAGACTAATGTACCAGACACCGCTTTTTTTGAAGAGCGGTTAAAAATTCATCCAGCATTTAAATTATATAGTTATAAGGGGGTTCCAGATGTGAGAGTGATTATTTATAATAAAGTTCCGGTTATGGCGATGCTTAGACTTCCGACCAAGGCGTCTCGTGGCAAAGCCAATCTTCATCAAGGTGGAATTTGTGTAGGAATTGATATTTCTACTGGAGTAACCACCAATGCTATCCAGTCGGACAGGTTAATTGAGACTTTGCCAGATATTAAAATACCCTTGAGAGGAATAAAAATTCCTTATTGGGATGAAATTTTAGCATTGTCAGTCAAGGCTGCAATGGTTTGTGGATTGGGGTATTCAGGTGTAGATATTGCCATTGACAGAGAAAAGGGCCCTATTATTCTAGAATTAAATGCGCACCCAGGTCTGTCAATTCAAATTGCTAATTTGGCATCACTCAAAGATCGGTTACTCCGCGTTGAAGGTTTAAAAATCAAAACAGTAAGCAAGGGGATCAAAGTTGCTAAAGAATTGTTTGGTGGTGAAATTGAAGATGAGGTGGAAGGCATTACAGGAAAGAAAATTTTAGGTATAATAAATGATATAAAAATAAAGAATAAAAAAGGCGAGTGGATTGAGTGTTCAGCGAAGTTGGATACCGGAGCAGGAATTACTTCTATAGATGAAAATTTCTCTCGTCAGTTGGGATATGGTGAAGCTATTGAGTATTATCAAACTTTTGATATTAAACGAGTATTAACAAAACAGGAATTGGATGATTTGAGCAGTCGTAAAGTTTGGAAAGAATTGGAAAAGCATGAAGACATTGTAGCGGTTGCCAAAACTTATAGTAGTCATGGCGCATCTTATCGAATGGAAATCCCTTTGAAAATAGAATTAGCAGGAACGTCAATTAACTCGAATGCCTCTGTTATCATGAGGGAGAATATGAAATATCCTGTTATAATAGGAAGGCGAGATTTACGCAAGTTTTTAATTGATCCAACAAAAGGGTAATAAAGGTTCGTGAAGGAAAAAATTTATAAAGTTTATTTTTGTTTATTATGAAGTTATTAATAATTGGACCGAAGTCAAAAGAAAATATCAGCATTGCTCAAGAGGCGAAAAAGCGTCATCACCATGTGGTACATACTTCTCTGAGTAAAATATCCTTATTAGTAAGAGGTAATAAAATGGAAGCATATTGGCGCGGTAAAAAACTGGATGGTTTTGGTGTTTGTTTGTTCCGAGGGATTTCACCACACTTTGCTAAAGCTAAAACCTTGGCACGCTTTCTGAAATTTTCTGGCACAGAAGTGATTGATCGGGAGTTGTATAATAAGGCTTATGAGTTTGATAAAATGTTTATGTCTTTTGAGTTTTTTCAGAAGGGATTACCTTGTATTGATACATTTCACTTTTCGACTTATGAGGAATTATCTCGCTATATGGCTAAAATCCCTAGACCGGTTGTCATCAAGGATATTGCTGGTATGCAAAGCCGTAATATTTATTCATTCAAAACAAAAAAAGGCTTAGAGCAGTTTTTTCAGAAAAGAAAAAATAAAGTTAAACAATTTCTAATTCAGAAAAGACTAAACAGTAATTTTTACTATCGCGTGGTTGTGGTTGGTAATGAAGTTTTAGGCGCAATGAAAAGAATGAGTTATTTCAATTTGGAAAGAAAAAACATTCCGTTGGCCAAACGATCAGTTTTTGCAGAATTGACCAAGGACCTGAAGATATTAGCACTGAAAGCAGCTAAAGCAACGAATACAGATATTGCTGGAGTTGATATAATAAAAGATGGTGATGACTTGAAACTTTTGGAAGTAAATCGTTCACCTAAATTTAAACGTTTTACCAAGATTACCAAAATTAATGTTGCTGAGCAAATCGTTAAATATCTTGAAAATTGCTAACATAAGGTAAAAATTATATTTATGAAAACATCTCCTTACGTAAAAGTAGTATTAAATGAGGCTGAGAAGTTTGGCATTAAAGCTAGACGTATTGGCAATAGTAAGAGTATTTTTGCGTTGCAAAGAAAAAATAAATTTACTTATGTTTATCAAACATTAACTGAATTGGTTAGTGATCCTTATTATACAATTGCTGCAAATAAGTTTTTGACCAGTTATACTCTTAAAAAAGCTGGTTTTCCGGTTCCTGAATTCAAATTAATCAAGGATTATAGTGAAGCGATAAATTTTCTAAAAAGACACAAGAAAATAGTTATCAAGCCTTTGTCTGCCAACCGAGGAAAAGGTATTACAATTGGTATTAAAACCGAGGAGGATCTTCGTCGAGCTGTTAATTTTGCATTGAAACATACCAGTAAGAAGAAACTACAAAAAACTTATTCAAAGTGTGTGTTAGCGGAAAAGGCCGTACCTGGCGATGATCACCGCATTTTGGTTATTGACTATAAACATATTTTTGCAATAAAAAAAATACCAGCTTACGTCATTGGTAATGGTAAAGATACAATTCGTCAGTTGATTAATAGAAAAAACAGAGAGAAAAAAGAACACAAGCGAAAAATTGTGATAGATGAATCACTGGAGCATGTATTGGCTCGTCAGGATTTAAATTTACAAGATGTTCCGATTATGGATGACCGAGTTTTTGTGCGGCGAACTGCAAATTTGGCAACTGGTGGTGAAACTATTGATATTACTGATAAAGTGAATCCTAACATAAAAAAAATGGCCATTGATGCTGCCAAAGCATTGCAGATGACAGTTGCTGGCTTTGATTTTATGTGTCGTGATTATACCAAGGATAAGGGGTTTTTTATTGAAGTTAATCCAATTCCTGGATTTATGATGCATCATTATCCTCATCAAGGCAGGAAAAGAAATCCAGCAAAAAAACTAATTCAAATGTTAATTAAACATCACAAGATATGAGAGAACCAGCTCACGTTAAGGTGCTAAGAAATTCAGCTCGAAGCCTGGGTCTTCGTTTTGCTAAATTTGATCCAGAAGGTGCTCTACATGTCGTGAGCAAGGGAAGGCAAACTAGATTGATTAATCGATCTGCCACCGAGTTTACCAGTAGACTTAGTTATCTTTTGGCAGATAATAAGATGATGACAGTTGATGTTTTAAAAACTTTCGGATTGCCGGTCCCAAAACAAAAACTAGTAACTAATTATAGTGAACTCTTGGCGTTTTATCGAAGACATAAACGGGTGGTTGTTAAGCCTAATAAATCTTCTTTGGGAAAAGGAGTGACAGTTGGAGTAACAACATTAAAAAACCTGAAAAAAGCTTTTAAATTTGCGAAAAAGTATGGTAAGAAAGTATTAATAGAAGAGTTTGTTCCAGGGGATGATTATAGGGTTACGGTGATTGATTATAAACATGTGTATGTAGTAAAGCGAGTACCAGCTTTTGTGGAAGGTGACGGCAAGCATGATGTTGAATGGTTAGTAAAAAAGAAAAATAAGATAAAGAAGAAATACAAAAAAGATATCAAGTTGGACGAAAAATCTGAAAAGATTTTAGCGTCTAGGGGGTATACTTTTGATAGTATTCCTGCAAGAGGTGAAAAAGTTTTTTTAAGAAATGCAGCTAATGTTGCAGAAGGTGGTACAAGTATTGATTGTACAGAGCAAATTTCAGATAAATTAAAAAGCGTTGCTATTGAAGCTTGTCGAGCTTTGAAGTTAGCTAGCGCTGGAGTTGATGTTTTAACTGAAGACATTTCCAGCGACAAAGGCGTTATTATTGAAGTAAATCCACGACCACATGTTGTTTTGCATCATTATCCTCATTTGGGTAAGTCAAGATTTCCTGGACGTGATATAATTAGAATGTTATTTAAGTAATTTCGAGTTTTTCAAGCTTATGCCAATTCCTCAACTTCGTGTAGTTCGTAATGGACCTCGGCGACCACGAAAAAGAAAATTTTTCAAACAGAAACTAAGAAAAAAAATTCGCTATTGGATTAGCAAGGGAGTTTATATTAGTATTGTTTTGGTTTGTTTGATTGGAATATATTTAATTGGCGCAGTAGCTTGGTATTCTAGGAGCTTGCCGGATCCGAATAAGATTTTGGAACGTAATATTTCACAAAGTACAAAGATTTATGATCGTGATGAGGAAATGGTTTTGTATGATATTCATGGAGCAGAAAAAAGAACTTTAGTTAAACTTGAAGATATTCCCGAATTTGTTAAATGGGCAACTATTTCAGCTGAAGATAAGCATTTTTATGAACACAAAGGATTTAATTTACTGGCTATGTTTAAGGGGGTAATTATTGATCCGTTAATGGGAAAAAGGGTGCGCGGTGGCTCAACTTTAACTCAACAGTTTGTAAAAAATGCAATTTTAACTAATGAAAGAAAAATATCTAGAAAAATAAAAGAATTTATATTATCTTATAAAATTGAAAAAGCTTTTGACAAGGATGAAATTTTACAAATGTATCTAAATGAGATTCCTTACGGCTCTGTTGCTTACGGTGTTCAATCGGCCAGTCAAACATTTTATAATAAGGATGTGCAAGAATTAACCTTAGGAGAAGCTGCTGTTTTAGTAGCGTTGCCACAAGCTCCGACCTATTATTCTCCATATGGTTCACATACCGATGATTTATTCAACCGACAAAAGTATGTTTTAGATCAAATGGTAAAAGGTGGCTACATTACTGAACAGCAAGCTGAGGAAGCTGGTAATGAAGAAATAGAATTTGCCTTGAAGAAACAGTCAATTATTGCACCTCATTTTGTGATGTACGTAAAAGAATTATTAAGTGAAGAATTGGGAGATGAATTAGTTGAAAATGGTGGACTGAAAGTCACTACTACTCTTGATTTGGATAAACAAGAAAAAGGCGAGCAGGCAGTTATAGATGGAGTGGAACTTAAAGGAGCTCAATATGGTTTTCATAATGCTGCTTTAGTAGCTCTTGACCCGAGCTCAGGTCAGATATTATCCATGGTTGGTTCAAAGGATTATTTTGATTTAGAAAATGATGGTAATGTAAATGTGACTTTGAGTTTAAGACAACCTGGTTCATCAATGAAACCCCTAGTTTATTTAGCGGCATTGCAAAAAGGATATACTCCGGATACTATTTTGTATGATGTAGAAACAACATTTAAGACAGATACCAAGGATTATCACCCACTAAATTATGATTTAATGGAACATGGACCTGTGGCAATGCGCAAAGCTTTGCAAGGTTCTTTGAATATTCCAGCGGTAAAAGCAATTTACTTAGTAGGGGTGCAAAAGGTGATTGATATGTTGGAATTATTTGGTTACACCACCTTTGAAGATAGATCTCGCTTTGGTTTATCTCTAGTTTTAGGTGGTGGAGAAGTGAAATTATTAGAACATACAGCAGCTTTTGGTACTTTGTCTAATCAAGGTGTCTACCATCAGCCAGTAGCAATATTAAAAGTTGAGGACAGTAAAGGAAATGTTTTAATTGAGTATAAAGAGAAAAAACGTAAAGTAATGAACAAAGATAATATCAATATTTTAACAAATATGTTGTCTGATGATGCAGCACGCGCCTATGTGTTTGGTGCTGGGAGTTATTTGACTTTACCTGGTCGACCAGCGGCCGCTAAAACAGGTACCACTAATGATTATCGTGATGCTTGGACTGTTGGTTATACGCCGTCTTTAGTCGCTGGAGTATGGGTAGGTAATAATGATAATTCAGAAATGAAAAAAGGTGCAGCTGGTGGAGTGGTAGCAGCGCCAATCTGGCATAACTTTATGGCCAAAGCTCTTGAAGGTTCACCAGTTGATAGTTTTCCTGAAGTGGAAATTGAAAAAACCGGTAAACCAATTCTTGATGGTGAAGTATCTCCAGAAATAGTAGTCAAAATTGACAAGCATTCAGGTAAATTAGCCAACGAGTTTACACCAGAAAGTTCAATTGAAGAGAAAAAATTCCGTGATGCTCATAGCATTTTGCATTATGTTTACAAAGATGATCCGCAAGGTGGTGCCCCAGAAAATCCTGCAAGCACGGATTCAGCATATGAACAATGGGAGGCTGGAGTTCAAGATTGGATAAAACGTACAGACGAAGAAGGCGGTGAAGATAGTGAATTTATTTTTGAAACTCCACCAACGGAATATGATAATGTGCATACAGAGGAAAACAAACCAACGATTTTTATTGTTAATCCTAAAAATAACCAAACAATTTCAGATACAACTTTAAGTGCGTCAATTAATGCGTCAGCTCCACGTGGTGTTCATCGAGTTGAATATTATATTGACAACATTCTAATCGCTACTAAAACCAACGCACCCTTTAATCTTCATTATTTACTTAGTAGCTATTTTAGCAAAGGCTATCATAAGTTGAGGGTTATCGCCTATGATGATGTTGATAATAGTAATGAAACACAAATTGATTTAAATATTACCGTGGAATTACCAGAGCCTAGTGTTATCTGGACATCAATTAGCAGTGGCGAAATAATAAAGCAGAGTCAATTTCCAGTCCAAGTCAATATGAAGTTAACTGACCTTGTCTCAAGTAAAAAGGTTGATTTTTATCAAAGAAAAATGGACACTGGTCAGATTAATTTATTGTCAACAGTTATTTTACCAAAGCAAAGTAATATTGTGTTTGAATGGCCAGCAGTTTTTGAACAAGGTGAATACCAACTTTATGTAGATATTGTTGATCCGGGAGGTAAACATTTCAAATCTAGTTCAGTTGGAGTGACTGTTGAATAAAAAAGATTGTATAATGAAAAGAACCTTCACGTGATGAAGGTTCTTTGTTTTTATATATTGTGTAAGCCTTGGCAGTTATGATAATTTGTCAACAGCTAGCCTTTGATTTGGTTTATTTTTTTGCTATAATAACAGCATACCTTTTGATGAATATTCGAACTTCCCGATATTTAAATTTTAAATAAATTCAAAAATTTGGATTTTAAAGTTTTGTATTTGTTTAGTGCTTAGAATTTAGGATTTAGAATTTTATCAGAGTATGTATTTACAACGATTAGAAATTCAAGGATTTAAGTCTTTTGCGAAGAAGACTACTTTTGAGTTTTCCGCAAAATCAAATCATGACTCTGCTGCCAAAAGTATTGTAGCTATTGTTGGGCCCAATGGATCTGGGAAATCTAATGTAGCAGATGCAATTAGGTGGGTTTTGGGCGAGCAGAGCTTAAAGTTGATTCGTTGTAAGAAGTCGGATGATGTTATTTTTGGTGGTAGTGAAACAAGGGCCCGGCAAGGCTTTGCAGAGGCATCTCTGATTATGAATAATGAAGATAATGAACTGCCTATTGATTATACAGAAGTAGTGTTGACTCGTAGAGTTTATCGTAATGGAGAAACAGAATATTTATTAAACAAAAGCAAGGTTCGTCTTTATGATATTTTAATTTTGTTGGCCAAGGCGAATTTTGGACAAAGAAGTTATAGTATTATCGGTCAGGGTATGGTAGATCATATTATTAATGTTTCAGCGTTTGAAAGAAAAGATTTTTTTGATGAAGCTACCGGAGTTAAACAATATCAGATTAAACGTGATCAGTCAGTAAATCGTTTACGCCGGTCGAGGACAAATCTGGATCAGACAAATAAAATTTTAGCTGAGTTAGAGCCACGACTCCGACTCCTAACCAGACAAATTAAAAAATTAGAAAAACGAAAAGAGGTTGAAACATTACTCCGTCAGCAACAGAAAAAATATTATGGTTATATTTGGAAAAACATGCAACGTGATCGCCAGCAATTTGAAGAGAAATTCAGTATAAAAGATGCCTTGAAACAGGATCTGGAGCAAAGACTAGAACAAGTTCAGGCTAACTTGGCAAAACTTGCTAAAGCAGAGTCACGTAAAGATATTTTCAATAATTTACAAAAAGATTACAACCGACTACAGGCTGATAAGAACGAAATTCAAAAAGATTTATCAACGATCAAGGGGAAGATGAGTTTGGAGTATGTAAAAGTTGGAAAACAAAATTTATCTTGGTTGGAAAACAAGAAAGAGGAAATAGGCAAACGTGTAAATGAGATAAAAGAAAGTCTGAATAATTTAGAAACCAAACTAGAACATAAAAAACAAGAGCTGGAAAAGAGTGAAGTTAAAATTCATGAGCTAAGTGGTCAGTTAACTGTTTTGAACAATAATTTACGAGCTGCTGAGAATGATTTATCGAAAATACGAAGTGGTGGTAGATATTCGGTTGGGATGGAAGCGGTTAAGGCTGTTATGAGACAAAAAGATTCTATTAAGGGGATATATGGGACTATTAGTGACTTAGCTAATGTAGACAAAGCTTATGAAACAGCGTTGGCTGTAGCTGCTGGCAATCGCTTGTCGGCCGTTGTGGTCCAAAGCGACGAAGTTGCCGTTAAGTGTATAAATTATTTAAGAGAAAATAGATTGGGAACAGTTACTTTCTTGCCGTTAAATAAATTACAGGTATATTCGCCAAATACGGAAGCAAAAAGAGTTTTAGAGGAGACGGGAGCTATTGGATTTGCGGTTGATTTGATTGGTTTTGATCCAAAATACAAAAAGGCATTCCAGTTTGTGTTTGGCACCACAGTTGTTGTTGATAATGTAGAACATGCTAAGCAAATTGGAGTAGGCCGGGCCAGAATGGTTACCCAGGATGGCGATATTCTTGAAAAATCTGGAGCAATGCGTGGGGGTTACAACAAGGGTTCTGCTATAACTTGGCAAATTGCTAGTCAAGAACAACGTTTGGTTTCTCAGGAAGGAAAATTAAAAGAAATTGCATTATTAAAGCAGAAGATTGAAGACTTCGTTAAACAAAAGCAGAGTTTGCTACTACAGGTAAATGATCTGAGAGTTGAGGTAGAGGTTGGTTCAACCAAGAAAAAGGGATTGGATCATGATTTTGCTGACCTAACTAAGGAAAAAGAAAAAATCAGTGATGAGATTTCAGAAAATCAGGTAGCGCCAAAAGATCAGGCAGTGTTGTTAAAAAATCTAACAAGTAAGAAGCAGGAACTTGAAAGGCAATTGGAAAAAATTGAAGAAAAAGTTGCGGAAGTTAGAAAAAAACTTGACCAATTCAATTTAGATGAAGAAAAGAAAAAAAATGAAGTTTTTGAATTGCAAGGCCAAATGCAAAAATACCAGATGAAATTGAATGATGTTAACCGAGAGGTCAATGATGTCAACATTTCCCTTGCCAAACTAGAAACCAAGAAAGAAGAGCTTGATAAAGAAATTGTTCAGGAACTGGGACCAGATTTTAAATTAGAAACATTGAAGGCTGATGAGCAGATTCTTAATCTTGACCAGCTTTGGTTTGAAATAAGTAAACTAAAACATAATTTGGAGCAAATTGGAGGGATTGATCCTGAAATAATTGCGGAACACAAGGAAGTTGCAGAAAGGTACGAGTTTTTAAGCGTGCAAGCGCAAGATTTAGAAAAAGCGATCAACGATCTAGAGAAGATTGTTAAAGAGTTGGATGTTATTATTAATAAACAGTTCAATGCTTCATTCAAAAAAATAAACAAAGCATTTGAAAAATATTTTACGAAAATCTTTGATGGAGGGAAGGCCAAGTTGGAGTTAATTCAAAAAGAACGAAAAGAAAAAAATGAAGTTGGCGAAAATCTAACTTTGAATCTTCACGATTCTTCTGATGATACCGATGCAGAGGTCGAGGAGCTTTTGCCAGAAGAACAGTCCAAGCTATTAAACACTGGAATTGAAATTATGGTTGCACCCCCAAACAAAAAGATAAGTAATATTGCTGTGTTGTCTGGTGGGGAAAGAACTATGACCTCATTGGCTTTGATCTGCGCTATTATTGATAGCAACCCTTCACCATTTATTGTAATGGATGAAGTTGAAGCTGCCTTAGATGAGTCTAATTCACATAAGTTCAGTGCCATATTGCAAGAGTTGTCGTATAAGGCTCAGTTTATCATCATTACCCACAATCGCGTTACTATGCACGTAGCAGATGCACTTTATGGCGTAGCCATGGGAGATGATGGGGTATCCAAGACTTTATCTTTGGATCTGCAGGCGGCGGAGAAAACAGTTAAGTAAATTTAATTATTAATATATAACTTTATGAAGGGTGGAAAATGTTCTTATTGGAAACGTGCTAACCATATTGGCTTATTTTTTCTAGTAATGTTCGTGTTGTGTTTTCTTTGGTATTATATTCGACCAGTTGAACAGTCAATGCATTTAAGTATGCTAAGGATGTCCTTTTTCGGCTTTGAAGGAATGAATACTCTCAGTTTCATTTTGGGCGCGATCCAGGCCTATGTTTGGGGATATATTGTATCAGGAGTTTGGGTGCTAGTCGGATGTCACTGTAAAGACGATAAGTGTAAAAAATAAAAGGTAGATAAAAAAAGAGGCTGAAAGGCCTCTTTTTTGGTTATCCCCAATAGTAGTTGACAGTAATTTTTTAATGGAGTATTATGTACCCACACCTGGGGTGGGGGTGTCGTGAATATCAAAGACCTAATAATCAATATACAATAAAAATTATGAGTAAAAAAGAAAAAGCGTTGATTAATTTTAAAAAAGCGAAAAGTCTTTTGGCGAAAATTTCCAAGATGACAGAGGAGGATAAGTATTGCGTAGATATTATGCAACAAAATTTAGCAGCTATTGGTCTTTTGAAGTCAGCTCACCATCTTTTAATGGAGGGGCATTTAAATAGCTGTTTTAAAAAGGCTATGTCTACAAAAAATAGTAAACAAAAACAGCAAATGATTGATGAAATTTTAAGAGTAAGTAAATTAACCAATAAATAATACCATTGTAAATATGAAAAACAAAGTATGGATTTTTGTATTAGTGCTGTTGGTCGCTGGAGTTGTAAGTGGTTGTACTGAGAAGCCAGCTGCCAAATCAAGCTCTGAAAGTAAAACCTCCAGTGCAAGTTCTTTTCAAAAGTCAATTCAACCAAAACCTACAGTCAAGCCCCAAGAAGCGACCTTTACTGGAGAGGCCGGAGATCCAGTTATTTTCGAAAATGATCAGATTAAATTAAGTAAAGCGATTTTTGATGATGGTAAGGCTCATTATTATAATGTGGAATTAGATGGTGACATGGTTTACTTTTTTGTAGTTAAAGACAAAAACGGAATATATCGTGCTGCGGGGAATGCCTGCCAGGTTTGTGCTGATGCGAAAATGGGGTTCCGTCAGGAAGGAAATAATATGGTGTGCAACACTTGCGGTAATAAGTATCCTTTGGAAAAAATAGCCACCGAAAAAGGTGGTTGTAACCCTGTGCCGGTCAATCCAAATTTAAAAGTCATTGGTAATGATTTAATCATTGAGAAACTTGATTTAAAAGATTTAAAAGGTCATTTCTAATATGAAAACAAAAAAAAGTGAGAAAAATCAAAAATGCAAAATTATAAAAGTTCATGGGATGACTTGTGTTTCTTGTGAAAATTTACTAGAAGAAGAATTGCAAAAAATTGAAGGTGTGAAATTAGTTAAAGCTAGTCACAAGAAAAGGCACATCGAGCTTCATTTTGAAGATGTTGAGCCAGATGAAAATAGAGTAAACGAAGAAATTAAGAAGCTAGGATATGAAATTGGTGAGAATTTAGAAAAAAAATTCTTCAGTAAAAACAGGGCGACACCATTGCAATGGTTTTGTTCGTTACTTACAGTTGGTTTTATTGTATTAGCCTATAAAGTTCTTAGTTTATTTGATGTTTGGGGGTTAGTTGGGTTTGACACAACGGATGTTAGCTTGGGAATTGCCTTTTTGATCGGAATAGTTGCATCTTTGTCTTCTTGTTTGGCAGTTGTTGGCGGAGTGGTAGTTTCTTTTGCTTCCAAGTATCAAGCAAAAGGCAACTTTTATCAAAAAAACGTTAAGCCACATTTACATTTTCATATTGGGCGGCTAGCCTGTTTCTTTGTTCTTGGCGGATTATTAGGAGTAATAGGTAGTTGGTTTGATATATCTTCAGCTTTTAATGGTTGGCTGACAACTTTTGTAGCTTTGGTTATGCTTTTGTTGGGACTTAATATTTTAGGTTTTCTACCATCTCCAAGTTCGTTTGGAGTTAGGCTACCAAAGAAAACAATGAAGTATTGGAATAAGTTAAAAAACTCAGAGCACAAAGCCACTCCTTTTTTACTTGGTGCTTTTACGTTTTTTCTTCCATGTGGATTTACTCAAAGTATGCAGCTTTTTGCAATCACGGTCGGAAGTTTTTGGCTGGGTGGATTGAGTTTATTTTTGTTTGCCCTTGGCACCGCTCCAATTTTAATTGGAGTTGGTATCACAGCTTCTAGACTCCAGAATAAAAAAATGATTGTTTTCCAAAAAGTGATGGGTTTTGTTGTTTTAATTTTTGCTTTTTATACTCTTTTGACTGGTTTAACTATTTCGGGCATTAATCTTGATTTGGGTTGGAGTAAGGATTATGGTTCAACGATAACAAAAGCAAATATTCAGGAAGTTGTGATGACGGTCGACTACAAAGGATATTCACCAAATGTTTTTACAATCAAAAAGGGTGTTCCTGTCAAGTGGACTATCAATGTTAAACAAATGACCGGCTGTACTAATGAAATTATTGTACCTGATCTTGGGATTAAGAAAAAATTACAATACGGTACAAATGTAATTCAATTTACTCCTACAAAAGTTGGAGATTTATCATTTAGTTGTTGGATGGGGATGGTTAGAGGTAAGTTTATAGTAACAGATAGCTCAAGTTCGGTGAATAAACCGGCAAGCGGTGGAGCTCCCTATAAAGTTAAGGAAATTCAAGATAATAGCTTGAACACAACATGTGACGGTGGTGGTGCGTGTGGTGGTTCTTGTGGCCAGCCATCCTGTG